>OKRW01000239.1_pt1 | contig 56592 bp, 49 predicted proteins | sample 1601151 | NCBI WGS metagenome assembly OKRW01 (sample SAMEA3541471, study PRJEB24748) | human gut metagenome | biome: human gut; feature: human-associated habitat; material: faeces | place: China | collected 2012 | reverse complement strand
CAGCCTTGCGCACCACGTAGTGCGCCTGGCCTCGCACGGCCACCTGCGCGAGGTGCGTGACGACGATCACCTGATGCGTGCGCGCGAGGTCGGCCAGCACGTCGTTAGATACGTGAAGATTGCCGGAAATCTTTTGCGTCATGAAATCGTCCTTTCCCACGACTGCGAGACAAACATTAAGTATACCCGTTTCAGCGCAGGCGCGGTGATACTTTGATACTCAAAGTACTCTTGCACACAAAAAAGCCCGCAGAAGCGGGCTTTTGCGTTTGTGCAGTTGTCGCGCTTTAGCCGCGGACGACCTTACCGGCCTTCATGCAGGAAGTGCAGACATTCATCTTGCGGGACTTGCCGTCGACGACGACGGAAACCTTCTGAATGTTCGGACGGAAGGTACGATTGGTTACGCGGTGGGAGTGGCTGATGCTGCGACCGGCCACGGGGTGCTTACCGCAAATTTCACAAACCTGGGACATTTCTCTCACTCCATTACTTCAGATAATCTCTGATTACAGGCAAAAAAGCTTGATTACTATAACACACGATTAGAGGTCACACAAGAAAAGTTGTGACTTCTTGTGTTCTGTGTCGAAAACGTGAACGGCAAACTATAAACGGTTTCCGATTCGCATCCGATCGGCTCGCGCTCGCGAGCAAAAACCAGGCCCGAACGAACGAGGATGCGTCCCTGGTGTTTTAAAACCCGGGAACCTGTTAAACGCTACGAGCATTTAACAGGTTCCCGGCAGCAAAGAAGCCAAGGTTGAAGGCCACGCAACGAATGTCTAGCCGCGATACTTCTTATCGACGACCATGAGACGGCCGCAGCTCGGGCATACCGAAAGCGGAGACTCGGCACGAAGCCCCAACACGCGACTGTGGTCGAACGTCGTGCGGCATACCGTGCAAGCATTTTCGTTCAAGGCGGAAAGCGCCACCCCGCCCTTCGCCTTCGCGATGCGCTCGTAAGTCGCAAGCAATTTCGAGTCGTTGACGAATGCGACCATGCGATCGCGTTCAGGCTTGAACTGGTTCACCCTCGCCAGAATCTCGCCACCCTTCGCGCGGTATTCGGCGATGAGCTTTTCCTCTTTCGCGCACAGCGAAGCCTCAATGGTGTCGATCTCACCCTCGAGTTTCTCCATTTGGGCGAGCTTTTCTTTATAGCCAGCGATTTCATCGACGAGCGTGTCGCGACGCTTTTGGTAGCCCGAAAGCTCCTTGCTGTGCAGCGTAATGGAGCGGTAGTCACCGCCCGCCGTATCGATGAGGTCTTGCGCCATCTTTGATTTGCGCGCCAAATCGGCATCTTCGCCCTCGGCGTGCGCAAGCTGGGTTTGCGTATCTTTATGCATGCCCACAATGGTGCGACGTTTTTCGGCTAGCGCCGCCTTCTTATGGCGCACGTCGAGAATCGCCATTTTCTGGGGAAGCTCGTCGAGTTGCTTGTTCAGTCGCGCGCATTCCGAATCGATCGCCTGAAGCTTCAACAGCGCCGCGATTTGCTCTTGGGTTACCTGCACTAGACCCTCCTCGTTTCGGGATGCTGCCACGCATCGTTTTGATCGAGCAACGTTATCTTCTCACGAGCAACGCCCACGCGAGCGCACGATTCGGCGAGAATTCGCGCAAAAGGCAATTCCGACACATCGTGGCCAAGCTCAATGATGCACAGGCCCTGCTGCGACGCCTCAAGCGCGGCATGGAATTTCACTTCGCCGCACACAAGCACGTCGATCCCGCGCTTCACGCACTCGGAAGCCGCATCGCCGGCGCCGCCCGTCCACGTGCATACCGTGGAAAGAGACGTATCCATGGCGCCCCACACGCGCGGTGCCCGACCAAACACCGCCATGCAACGAGCCGACAGGTCGCCGAGCGTGAGGCCCTCGCTGGCATCGATGGCGCAAATTTGACCATAGCCGAGCGATTCGTCGCGAGCGAGCGGCTCAAGCACAGTCGAGGGCTTCAAGCGCAGCATGCCCGGAAGCATGGATTGCGCAGGCGCACTCACATCGAGCGCCGTGTGCCAATTCGCAAGCGCCACACCCAAGCGCGCCGCTTCGAACACCACCGAACCCGGCACGCAGGCACGAGCCGAAAGCGGCATGAACTCATCGGGAGCGTCGAGAAACGCAGGATGATGCGTCACGAGCACGTTCGCGCCGAGCTGCGCGGCTTCGCGAACGGCAGGCACCGTAGGGTCGAGCGCGCAGGCCACGCCTTCGATTTTTGCCGAAGGGTCGCCCACGAGCAGACCGGTTCGATCCCATGGTTCGGCGTCGGCCGGCGGAAACATGCGATTCAGAGCCGATACGAGCTCGCCCACCAACGCAGGTGCCTGCATACCCTTTTCTGCAAGAGGTCCACGGCCCACATGGCGCAGCCCCCGCTGTTCCTCATCAATCTCGTATTCCTCTTCATTCGCCATAATCGGCCTCCTTGTCTTTCGAGCCGTATTGGTTATTCGCACCTGTTAAATGCTCGTAGCGTTTAACAGGTCGTAAGCACGTGCCGCGCGCTATAAAGAAGCCGCCCCGAAAGGCGGCTCGTCAACATCACAAATCGACCATGCGCACACCACGGCGACGCGTAGGAACGGCGAGCTGCGTATAGCCGGCAGCACGCATGTAATCGTAAGCGCGTTCGATATCGCGCGCGATGTGCTCCTTGCAATGCGCATCGGTGCCCACCGTGCACGCAACGCCCTCAGCGCGAAACGCCCGCAAAAGCGACGGCGATGGATAGTACTCGGCGCACTCGGCATACGCGCCCGAGGTATTCACCTCGACCATGCGCCCACCCTCGCGGGCCGCCCTCGCCATGCGCTCATACAAAGGCTCGAGATCGAATTCGGGCTTCGGGCTGAACTTCTTCACCACGTCGGCGTGCGCCATCACGGTAAACGGCATATCGCTTTTCGCAGCCTCGCACCAAAGCTCGACATAGCGCTTCCAGAACGCCTCAAGGTCAACCGACTTCCAACGCGACATATTCTTATGGCTCACCATAAGCCAACGGTCAACGAAATGAATCGAGCCGAGCACAACGTCGAACCGGTCAAAGTCGCTCGCATGCAAAGTGCGCGTTTCGTCTTTGCCAAGCCAATCGAGCTCACAGCCCAAAAGCACATCGATATCGTCGCGCTTCTGCTGCTCCCGCACAGCGTCGATATAGGCCTCAAGCCGCTCTGCCGGCATAGTGGAGTGCTTCGACGGGTCGAGCTCATCGGGAATAGGATAATGCTCCGTCGCCGCCATATGGGCAATGCCCGCATCGACCGCCGCCTGCACCATGTCGCCGAGCGGATCTTTGGCATGATTGCAGAACGTGGAGTGCGTGTGCATCGTTATGAGCTCGGTCATGCAATCGCCTCCTTGAACGCTTCGAAGAATGCATCAATGTCGGCTTGCGTGTTTTCCACGCCAATTGATACGCGCAGCTCGCCTTGGGCAAGGTTGCGTTCGACGCCGAGAGCGGAAAGCACGTGCGAAGGATCGAGGCTCCCCGATGCGCAGGCCGAGCCGCCCGAAATGCAGATACCGCGCATGTCGAGCTGCAAAATAAGCGTTTGGCTCTCGAAGCCGCGCACGCATACATTCACGATGTTGGGCAAGAACTCTTCGCTGCCACAAGGCACGCAAACCGACGGCACCACGCGTTTAATGGCACCCAAGCGCGCGTACAAATCGTCGCGCATGGCACGGGCTCGCGCCGCATAAGCAGGCTGCTCAGCCACCGCGAACTCAATGGCCGCCGCAGCACCTGAGATGCCGCACACGTTCTGCGTGCCGCTGCGACGCCCATTTTCCTGACCGCCACCAGGCAGATACGCCACGTAGGGCGTTTTCGCCGCAAGATAGAGCACGCCAACACCCTTCGGACCGCCCACTTTGTGCGCGGAAAACGAAGCCGCATCGACACCCCAGCCCTTCAAATCGACGGGAATTTTCCCAAGCGCCTGAACGGCGTCGACATGAAACAGTGCGCCGGCGGCATGAGCCACGCTGCACAACTCGGCCACAGGTTCGATGGTGCCCACTTCGTTGTTGGCAGCCATAACGCTTACCACCAGGGTGTTTTCATCAACAACGCGCTTCAGTGCTTCAGGCGTTACCCTGCCCAAGCCATCGTTGTCGACAAGCTCGAACTCGAAGCCGAGCGCGCGTAGCATATGGCTCGTTTCGAGAACAGCCTCATGCTCGATGCGCGAGGTCACCACCTTGAACGGCCCATGCTTGCCCGCCAAACGAGCCTTTTCGCGCGCGCCAAGCGCCATGCCCACGATTGCCGAATTATCCGATTCGGTAGCGCCGCCCGTGAATACGATTTCGTCGGGACGACGAGCCTTCAGGGCGCGAGCCACGCGAGCACGCGCATCTTCGAGCGCGGAGAACGCCTCGCGGCCAATGGAGTGAAGCGAGTTCGCATTGCCGAAAGGCGCCTGCGTTCCCGACTCCGTATAAGGCGCCATGGCCTTTGCGGCCGCATCGCACAATGGCGTGGTTGCCGCATTGTCCAAATATATGCGCTTGGTTTGCATTGCTTGCATGCCCCTTTTATGCCTGTACGTCGTTTGTCCACGGAGCCACGAAACCGTTTTTCTGGGCCTCGGCGGCGACCGTCTTCATTTCCGCAATCGCAGCCGCGCGGTCGGACGCGCCGAACACGCCGCTGCCCGCAACAAGCACGTCACAGCCCGCCGCGCACACTGCGCGCGTTGGGTCGTTCGCCTTCAAGCCGCCATCGACCTCGATGAGCGGCGAGACGCCCGCCTCACGAGCCATTTCAACGATACGGGCAACCTTGGCCTCGGTTCCTTGGATATAGCTCTGGCCAGAAAAGCCCGGGAACACGCTCATGGGCAGCACCATGTCGAGCTTCGCGATGTAAGGCTTGATGAGCTCGACATCGTAATCGGGCTTCATGGCGATGGCGGCCTTGCAGCCGGCGTCGTGAATCATATCAATCGCCAAATCAAACTGGCCGGCATCGGCGTTGAGCGCCTCGGCATGCACCGTGACGATGTCGGGCGTATGCTCCAGATACCAGGGAAGCTGTTCGAGCGGGTTTGAAATCATCAAGTGCACGTCGAGCGGCAGCTTCGTGATCTTCTTCAAACCGGCGACAAACGGCACGCCGAGCGTAAGGTTCGGCACAAAATGACCGTCCATGACGTCGACATGCACGAAGGCGGCACCGCCTTCTTCGATTTCGGCCACATCGCGGGCCATATTCATGAAGTCGGCGGACAAAATTGATGGTGCGATTTTCGGCTCGGTGAACACATTGGCTCCTTGCATGCATGAATTTTGGGCGAGGCCCCTGCCTTTTCATCCATTCTAACGCAGCCGCAGCGCTTGCCGCCTATAATCGAAGAACACACGAAAGGATGACCATGCAACGCTGCACGAACTATTTTGTATACGCCATGCCCATGGGGCGACTGAGCATCGCCGCCGACGAGGCGGGCATTTGCGCGATTGCTTTTGGCGACGTTGCACACGATGGCCCGCGCCGCCCGAGCGCGCTTACGAACAAGGCGGCTACGCAACTGCAGGAATATTTCGCAGGCAAGCGTCGTTTCTTCGACATTCCCCTCTCGCCACACGGAACCGAATTCCAGCTCAAGGTATGGAAAGCCCTTGAAACCATTCCCTATGGCCAAACGCGCACGTACGCGGAAATCGCCGAAATGGTTGGCAGCCCTAAAGGCTTTCGCGCGGTAGGGCTCGCCAACAACAAAAACCCACTGCCCATTGTGGTGCCGTGCCACCGCGTTATTGGAGCCGATGGCAAGCTCGTGGGCTACGCGGGCGGAGTGAAAATCAAGAAATACCTACTCGATCTCGAGGGCGTCGATACCTCGAAAATGAAATAAGCCAACGCCCGCGAAGACGAGCGATTCGGTCAAACACAAGATTGCAAAGGGCGTTACGCGCGGTATTCGAACCCGACATACACCGCCGAAAGACGGTATGCGCATGCCCGATGAACGCCGAACGAACGTCAACCTCGCGTATTGCCCATACGAAGAAGCCTACAGAACAAGAAAAGAGCCCCGATTGGGGCTCTCTTCTTGTGAGTTCGCGCTCAAGCGCGTCAATTCGTTATGCGCGACGACGCAGGCGCGCGGCGTAATGGGCGTCGGGGCCGTTCGTCGTGAGCGTGGTTTGCACCTGCTCCTCAATTTCGAACTGTTCGCCGAACTTCGTCTTCAGGAAGCGCTCGACAACCTGCTCGTTTTCCTCAGGGAAGACGGTGCAGGTGGCATAGGTGATAACACCGCCCGGCTTCACCATCTTGGCCGCCTCGATGAGCAAGTCAAGATTGATGGAGGCCATGCTGGTGATATCTTCGGGCTTCAAGCGCCAACGAATCTCGGGGTGGCGACGCAGCGTGCCCACACCCGAGCACGGAGCATCGAGCAGCACAGCGTCAAAGCTTGCCTCGGGCAGCTTTTGCGAAAGAGTGCGCGCGTCGGCCGTAAGCGGCTCAACGGTGTCGATACCATACGCGGCACAGCGTTCGCCAAGAATCTTGCCCTTGAACTCATGGTCGTCGACCGAGGTCATAGGCACGCAATGGCCAAATGCGCGATGCGCGGCGCTCTGGAGCAGAATGGTCTTCGTGCCACGGCCAGAGCCAATTTCAAGGAAGCTTGCGGGCTCTTCGGCAGGCATGGCCAACTGCGCCACGGTTTGCGCGCCCTCGTCGGACACAAGCAGCTCGCCAGCCTCGAACAGCGCTCGCACGTCGGCGCTGCGCAGCGAACGAGCCTCCTTCACGCGATAGCAACCCTGCACGTCCTCCGACGGCTCGAGCAGCGAACCAGCCTGGTCAAAAGCCTCTTCAATCTGCTCGAAATCGCCCTTCACGGAATTCACGGCGATAAACACCGGAGCATCGGTGTTGCAGGCATGCATGAATGCGGTTGCCTTCGGCAGCGTCATTTCGTTCATGAGACGTTTGGCGAGCCACATCGGAAAGGCCTGCGAACGAGCAAGCACCTGCAGGCTCAGGTTCGGGTTGCCAAACGGGAACGTTTTCGCGCTTTCCGACATGCGGCGCAGCACGGCGTTAGCAAGGCCGCCCGCCTTGGGGGCAACGGAACACACGAGCTCAACGCCCTGGTCAACAACTACATAGGCGGGCTTGTCGAGGAACAACAGCTCATAGGCGCTCACGCGCATAGCGTCGCGAACGACCTCGTCAATGTCGTTCGGGGTTTTCATGTTGCGGTTAATGAACTCGTCGAGCGTGCCGACCGTCGCGGTCACACCACGCGCGATTTTCGTGGCGAACGCGGCGTCTTCAGGTGAAATACCCTGGAATTTGACGAGCACGGCAGGCGTGACTTCGGCAACATAGGCGTTGCGCTCACGCACCACGCGACCGATGGCGCAGGCAGCCTGGCGAGCGGGCGTCACATGCACTTGGCCCTTAGGCTTGCGGTAACCGCCGCCCGTGCCGCGATAGCCTTCGCCCTTGCGACGGTGTTCGCGGTATTCGCTGCGAGGGGCATCGTCGTCAACCTGAGCGTCAAGGCGGTCGTCGTCACGGCGCGGCGCGAAGCCACGCTTGTCGTCGTCGAAGCGCTTTTTCGGGCGGTCGTCGAAACGACGGTCCCCACGACCCTCGAACTTGCCGCCATCGCGCTTGTCAAAGCGGCGGTCGTCGCGCCTGTCGCCATCGAAGGAGCGCTCGCGCTTCGGACCGCGATCGTCGCGGTCGAACTTACGGCCGTCGCGATCGAACTTGCGTTCGCCTTGCTCGAACTTACGCTCGTCACGGCTGAAGTCTTTCTTGTAGCCGCCCTTCTTGAAATCACGATCGCCGTCGCGACGATCGCCGCGAGGCTTGCGGTCGAAGTCGCGGCCGCCCTTGTAGCCGCCACGGCCGCCATCGCGGTCGAATTTACGCTCACCGTCGTGCTTCTTGTAGCCGCCACGATTATCGTCGCGCTTGAAATCGCGCTTCGGGCCACGATTGTCGCGGTCAAACTTACGGCCTTCACCGCGATCGTCGCGATCGCCACGGCCTTTGTAGCCGCCCTGAGGCTTGCCGCCCTTGTAGCCGCCACGATTATCGTCACGGTCGAATTTGCGCTCGCCGTCGCGCTTCTTGTAGCCGCCCTGGCCCTTCGAGCCGCGGAAGCCGCCTTTGTCGCTGTTGCCGCGTCCGCGAGAGTCGCCACCCTTGCCGTGGTATCCGCCGTTGCCGTGGCCATTACTGCCGCGGTTGTTGTTCGGTCGGTTGCCGCGAGAATCGCCTGCGCCCTTGTTATCGTATGCCATTTACAATGTCTCCCACTCAATCTCGCCCGACTTGATGTTCTGCACGCCCGCAGCGAACGAACGAGCATCCATTTCCTTTTTCCCGTCAGGCTTTATTTCCAAAATCTCGAAAACGCCGTCGGCGCATCCGAGGAACAACCGTTTCTGCGCGAACAACACTTTGCCCTGCGCAAGGCCCGATGCGGCCTCGAAGCATGAATCGTCTTGCGAAAGCGCTGCCGCGGAAAGCACCGTAACGCCTTTGCCAGCGATGGAGCACTTCGAAGGGTGTTGCACGCCCGATGCCTGCACATGGCGAAGGTTATCAATGCAGGCGATTTCAGGGTTCAGGTTCAGTTCGCCCTTTTCGATTTTAGGCGCCCACGTAGCGTCTTCCTCAACCTGCTTGACCCAGCGCTGTACGCCATGCTCGACATCGTAGAGGGCCGAAAGCAGCGCATACGCGCCTTTGTCGGCAAGTTCGCCCGTCAAACGCTCGGCACTCATGCCCGCGATTTGGCAAGAACGGCAAATGCAGTAATCGCCCGTATCAAGACCTGCCTCCATGCGCATGATGCACACACCCGCCTCGTCGTCGCCATTCAGAATGGCGCGCTCGATGGGGGCCGCGCCGCGATACTTCGGCAGAAGCGACGCGTGCACGTTCAAGCAACCATGCTTCGGAATATCGAGCACAGCCTGCGGCAGAATCATGCCGTACGCGGCGACACAAATAACGTCGGGATCGAGAGCGCGAAGACGTTCGACTTCAACTTCGTCGCGAAGCGTGCGGGGTTCGAACACCGGAATGTTCGCGCCAAGAGCGACTTCCTTCACCGGAGACGGCACGAGCTTCTTGCCACGGCCACGCACCGCGTCGGCGCGCGTGTACACGGCGACGACGTCGTGCTGCTCCTTCAATTCGATAAGAATGCTCGCCGCAAAATCGGGGGTTCCCATGAACACAACGCGCATGGAATCACCGCCTTTCGAAAGTGTTTGCTAGTCGATGCTCATTTCACCCGGCTTGGCGCCTGCCGCTCGCGCGATCTCATAATCGCGCAGCGCCTTGAGGCGTACAGCGGGCGCAGCGCTTTCGAACAGCGTTTTGCCGTTCAAATGGTCGATTTCATGCTGCAGGCAGCGACCGAGCAGGCCGTCGCCTTCGATGATGTAGTCTTCGCCGTCGAAGTCGGTGAATTTCACCACGGCGTATTCACGACGGCATTCAGGCACAGAAATACCAGGGCAGGAAAGGCAGCCCTCTTCTTCAGTGACTAATTCGCCTTTGAGTTCAAGAATTTCAGGATTGATGAGCGTGATGGGGTCTTGGCGGCCATCTTCCTGGTCGCAGTCAATCACGATGATGCGCTTAAGCACGCCCACCTGCGGCGCGGCAATGCCGCAGCCGTTGTTCTTGTACATCGTTTTCGCCATTTGCTTCGCGAGCTTCTTCAAGCTCTTGTCTTTGATGTCGCACTCCTCGCACACCTGGCGAAGAATGGGGTCGGGGTATTCCACCACCGGGAGCGTGTCAAAAGCCATATTCAGTTCCTTTTATCGAAAGGGCCACGAATCAGGCCCCGTTTCAACAAGCAAAGTTTGCAGCCGAGAGTATATCAAAGAGTGACAGCTGGGCCGACAAATGCGCAGATGGTACACACAAATACGCGGACGGCGGCAATAGACGGCACATGCGCGCTTGGCGAGTGGCAGATTGGGCGCTCTGCCACGTCGCCCAAGCGCGACGCACGGGGGGCAGAGTTCGCGCAAACTACAGTAAGCTGTACGGGTCGACGTCGACGGCAACATTGACCTTCTTATTCGCGCGTCGCTTGCGAATCACCGGTTCGGCAAGCTTTGAGATGTCAGCCCCTGCAGGCGCCTTGATTAAAATGTGCCAGCGGTGTTGGCCGCGCAGCTTATCGATGGCGCACGGGGCCGCGCCCAGGCTCTGCCAGCCATCGCCCACAATATCGTCGATCTGCTCCTGCACGCGCTTCGCGAGCGCCTCGGCTTCGGCGCGCACAGCCTCCTCTTCGGCGCCCCATACCATAATATTCGCCAAGCGCGCATACGGCGGGTAGCCGAGCATCTTGCGTTTCGGCAGTTCATCGGCAAGAAAACGCTTACGATCGTAATGCGCAGCTGCAAGAATGGCCATCGCGTCGTGCATATAGGTTTGCACGAGCACGCGGCCCTCGAAGTGCCCGCGGCCCGCACGGCCCGCAACCTGCTCCACCAAGTCGAACGTGCGTTCCGCCGAGCGGAAATCGGGCAAGCGCAGCTGCGTGTCAGCGTTGATCACGCCCACAAGCACGACATCGTCGAAATCGAGACCCTTCGCGATCATCTGCGTGCCCAAAAGCACCGCCGCACCGGGCTGGCCAAATTCGGCGAGCAGCTTTTCATGCGCATCGCGCGTCGCGGTGGTATCGGAATCCATGCGCACCACGCGCGGAAGCAGCCGGCCAGTTGCGCTCGCGTGTTCGTCAAGTATGCGTCGCAGCTCCATCTCCACACGCTGCGTTCCCGCGCCGAACTTCTTCAAATAGGGGCTCCCGCACACCGGGCACGACACGGGTGCCTGAGAGGTTTTGCCGCAATGGTGGCACACGAGCTTTCGGCCCACTTCGTGATAGGTCAGCGAAACCGAGCACGTAGTGCATTCGGGCACATAGCCGCAATCGCGACACAGCAAGAAGTTCGCGAATCCGCGCTGATTGAGCATGAGCACGACTTTGCGGCCCGCATCGACCGCGGCGAACAGGTTTTCCTGCAGCTCTTTGGCGAACATGGAACGAGAGCCGCGGCCGAATTCCTTCGCCATGTCGATAATGCGCACCTCGGGCATAGGCTTGCCATTCGCGCGCGTCGGAAGTACCACACGATGCCACATATCGTCGACCTTGCAGCGGCACAGCGTCTCGATAGAAGGGGTCGCGCTGCCCAGCACAAGCGCGGCGCCTGTGCGCTGAGCCATCCATGCGGCCACATCGCGCGCGTGGTAGCGCGGCGCGCTTTCCTGCTTATAGGTGCTTTCGTGCTCTTCGTCGATAATGATGAGACCAAGCGTTGCCATAGGACAAAAGAGCGCACTTCTCGCACCCACGACCACGCGTTTTTTGCCTAGGCGCACTGCTTCCCACTGGTCGAATCGCTCGCCAGCCGTCATGCGCGAATGCATAACCGCCACGGTATCGCCGAAGCGGCCCTCGAAGCGCGACACCGTTTGAGGAGTGAGCGCAATTTCAGGTACGAGCACAATGGCGCCACGCCCCAACTCGAGCGCATGACGAATCGCACGCAGGTACACCTCGGTTTTGCCCGACCCCGTCACGCCATCGACCACGCACGCCTCGCCGGCACAGCGGTCAATGCACGCATCGACGCACGCAAGCGCCGCCGCCTGGCCTTCGGTGAGCGCGAAGCCTTCACGCGCCTCGGCGGCCTCGGCGATGTCTTCATCGAGCGGCACAGGAGCCTCGGCTTCGCCCTTCTTCTTCCTACGCCGCGCAGGCTTTTGCAACTCCCACACATCGCCGCGTTTCACGACCTTCGGCGCACGGCCCACGGGCGTGAGCAAATGTACACATGAGCTGAGCGGCGCCACGTATTCATGGGCGATAAATTGGACAAGCGCTGCGCCGTCTTCGTCGAAATACGGCGAAGAAAGCACCGAGAGCAGCGGCTTGAGGCGCGAAACCGAGGTGGGATCAATTTCGGAATCGGACCGCTCACAAACCTCCATGACGTAGCCAATCGCGCGACGCGCGCCGAATTCGACAAGCACGGCGCAGCCCACTTCTACGCCGACCATATCGGCGGGAACTACGTAGGTGTAGAGGCTGTCGAGCGACTGGGTTTGTATGTCCAAAACTAAGGAAACGGTTCTCATGCAGGCGAGTATATAAGAAAAGCGAGCCCCGGATGAGACTCGCTTTCAAAATACAACATATGTTCGTGTTTGCGAAATGCGCGCGGGCGAACTACTCCAAGCCGCATGCCTTGCGCAGCGCCTCGGCCTTGTCGCGACGCTCCCACGTGAACTCGGGAAGCTCACGACCAAAGTGGCCATAATTGCTGGTAAGACGATAAATCGGGCGGCGAAGGTCGAGCGCGTCGATAATCGCAGCCGGGCGCAGGTCGAAGACCTCAGACACAGCCTTCTCGATATCGGCCACAGACACATGCTCGGTGCTGAAGGTGTCGACCATGATGCTCACCGGACGAGCCATGCCAATGGCGTAGGCGATTTGCACTTCGCAGCGATCGGCCAGGCCAGCCGCCACAACGTTTTTGGCGACCCAGCGCGCAGCGTATGCTGCGGAGCGGTCGACCTTCGTGCAGTCTTTGCCCGAGAACGCGCCGCCACCATGACGGCCCATGCCGCCGTAGGTATCGACGATAATCTTGCGACCCGTGAGGCCCGTGTCGCCCATAGGGCCACCGATGACGAAACGACCCGTGGGATTTACATAGATGTCCATGTCGCTTGCGGCCTTCAGGCCTTCAGCGGCAAGCACAGGGTTAATCACATGCTCGATAAGCGCGGCCTCGAGCTGATCATGCTCAACGCCCTCGTCGTGCTGAGTAGAAATGAGCACCTTCTCGACGGCTTCGGGCCTGCCATCGACATAGCGGACCGAAACCTGGGTTTTGCCGTCGGGGCGAAGGAACGGAAGCGTACCGTTCTTGCGAACCTCGGTCAGGCGCTCAGAGAGGCGATGCGCCAGATAAATGGGCATCGGCATGAGCGTGCTCGTTTCGTTGCAGGCGTAGCCGAACATCATGCCCTGGTCGCCCGCGCCGGTTTCGTCTTCCTTATCGGCGGCTTCACCGTGCTGGGCCTCCCAGCTCTCATCGACGCCCTGGGCGATATCGGGGCTCTGGCTGTGAATGGCGTTGATTACGCCGCAGGTGTCGCAGTCGAAGCCATACTTTGCGCGGTCGTAACCGATGGAGCGAACAACGTCACGCACAATGGTGTCGACGTCGACGTAGGCCTGCGTGCGAATTTCGCCCGTTACGAACACCGTGCCCGTCGTGGCAACGGTTTCGCACGCGCAGCGAACCTGCGACACGTCGGCAGGCTTTCCGCTCGGCGAAATATAGCCGGCTTTTTCGAGCTCGATTTCTTTAGCGAGAATCGCGTCCAGAATGGCATCAGAAACCTGGTCGCACAGCTTGTCGGGATGACCTTCGGTCACCGACTCGGACGTGAACAGGTAGGTAGCATTCTCGTTGGACATTCAGAATTCCTTTCTTCATCGCTGTTGGCGGGACCACCGTGGGTGTTGCCCCCGGTTGGTACCGGGATCGACGAGCCAACCCTCTTCCCCGGATCTTGATAAATACTGGTGCGCCTGGCGCACAAGCTACACATAGTAGCCGAAATCGACAGCACGGCGAACCAGGCCGCCTACGCACACGATAACGACACGAACAGGCGATTATGAGCGCAGGCCACCGTTGTAATGCAGCGTTCGGCCTTCTTTCTGCAGTCGTTCGAACTTGCGCATGTCGGCCTCGGCCATGCCCTGAGTTTTCGTCATGCGCTTACCATGCATGGGATCACGCGGGTCATTCCACAAACGCTTGGCCACAGGCGCCCATTCCTCGCTGAACGCCTTGGTTTTCGAGCAGAGCTCTTCGGCGGTTTCCTCGTGCTGCAAATCGGTCGATTTCGCGCCGGAACGCGTGACCATGTCGGCGAGCATGCCTGAATTCTCCAGAATGGGACACGGTCGCAGGTAGTTGCCGTCGAAGGGCTGCTCGTAGTAATACTCCATGAAAATGGGCGAACGCAGCGCATCGAGCAGGCTTACGTCATGGATGTTCGCATTCGAGTAGTGCGCGAACACGCACGGTTCCACGTCGCCGGCAGCATTGATATGCAAATAACGTCGCCCGCCAGCAATGCAGCCGCCCACGAATTCGCCGTCGTCTTGGAAGTCGAGCGTGAACAGGGGCTTCGTCTGGCGCATCTCGCGCACGAAGTTGTACAGGTGCTCGCGCTGAGCGGCGTTGGGAATAAGGTCGGGCGTGGACCCGTGGCCTACAGGCATGAACGAGAAGATCCACGCGAACAATGCGCCCTGGTCGATAAGCCAATCGAAGTATTCTTCAGACGCAATTGAGCTCGCATTCTGAGCGGTGTAGCAGCATGAAACGCCGAACGGCAGGCCGTGCTCGCGAAGCAGCGCCATGGCCTTCGACACCTTCTGGAACACACCTTCACCGCGGCGAGCATCAGTGGCTTCCTCGAAGCCTTCAGCCGAAATTGCAGGCACGAAGTTCGCTACGCGAATCATGTCTTGGCAGAACGCCTCGTCGATAAGCGTGGCGTTCGTAAAGCAGAGGAACGCACAATCGGGATGCGCCTCGCACAGCTTGATGAGGTCGTGTTTGCGCACCAAGGGCTCGCCGCCCGTATAGATGAACACGTGCGTTCCCAAGGCTTTACCCTGTTCGATGATAGAGTCGATGTCGTCGTAGCTCAAGTTGAGCTTATGGCCGTATTCCGCAGCCCAGCAACCCGTGCAATGCAGGTTGCACGCGCTCGTAGGATCGAGCAGAATCGCCCACGGAATGTTGCACTGGTATTTGTCGCGATTCTTCTCTTGCTCGCCCCACACCATGAGGTTCGAGTCAATCAAAAACGATTTCACCAGGCGATTTCGCACCTCGGGGTTCAAATGGGCAATTTTCATGAGCAGCTGATACCAGTTGTTCTTCTCATCGATTGCATTACGAAATGCCTCGCGTTGCGAAGGGAAAAGGTTGCGAGGGGCGGCCTTATCGACCATCTCCATCGCCTTTGAAAACCTTGTTTCAGGGTCTTCAAACAGGTAATCAACCATTTTGCACAATGCCGCATGCTTCACGGAATCCAAAGCGACCATAACACTCCCCTTTTCTCGCCGCGTTTTACGACGTGACGCTTCAATATTTTTTCTACATGTGTGGTTTTATGCCCATATGTGCATTATTATGAATTGAAGCAAAGGGGGCAATTGCCAGTATTACTACAGGTGGCGCATAAGCAACAGAGTATTTTAATTTGGGGTTAACTTTACCGAACTGTTGATTTCGGGTTCAAAGGGGGCGCAAGGAGATATGGAGCAGGAAAGCGGCACGAAGAAGATCGACCGGCGCGTATTGAAAACCCGCCAAGCAATAGAGGAGGCCTTGGCGAGCCTCATCCTGAAAACCGACTACGACAAAATCACCGTAAGCGCTTTGGCGAAAGAAGCCAACATCAATCGCAAAACGTTCTATCTGCACTACGACTCAGTCGACGACGTACTCGACACCATGACGAAACGACACGCGCAAAAAACCATGGAGCGCATTAAGGCAAGCGGAGTTTTGGACACCGTGCCGCTCGATATCGATGGCGTTGCGCACGAGATTGGTGAAAGCTATCGCCAAACGCGCCTGTTCAACCCGATATTCATGGAAAAGCTTCCCATTAAGCACCTCATTTCGGCCATGACGCCCTATTGGGTCGAAGCCATTAAACGTGAGCGCGCGACGCACGGCCTTCGGCCCCTGGAAAACACCGAGTACTACGCACGCTTCATTCTGGGCGGCATGTTCGAAGCCTACGAAAGCTGGTACAACTCGGGCGACGACGTGCCCTTTAACGAAATCGCCCGAATCGTCGCGAAAGCAATGACCCGAGGCGTCAATGGAATCTTAGAGGCAGAGTAACCTGTTAAATGCTACGAACATTTAACAGGTTCGAATTGGCGTAGGCGCGGGTTTTAGCGATAAGTTTGCGGTAGATGCGGTCGCGAATCCACGGTTCGCTCGACAGGCGAACGGCATCGTCAAGCGGCACCCACTTCAGTGCTGAATTCTCGTCGGGCTTCACCTTCAACGGATCATCGGGATTAGCCTGGGCCAAATACGTCACATTCAGATGCAAGTGCGAGCCCACATATGCGCCGCGCTTCTCGTGGCCGTTCACTGTGAGCACCTCGAGCGAAAAAACGTCGCCACCGTTAGAGCAAAAATCGGTTCGCGGGCAAGATTCAAAACTCTGCGAGAAACCGTCTTCGCACGACGAGTCTTGCTCAAGCAGAAGGTTCGAACCTTCCAGAATGCCACTCCCTCGAGCAAGCTCGCCTTCGACCGGAATACCGCAGCCATACGGAAGAATGCGACCATGCACGCCGGTCTCTTCTTCGAGTTCGCGAAGCGCTACCGCACGTAAATCGACCACACCGTCGGCATGGCCACCAATCCACGACCACGACTGGTAGATGTTGTGCCACTCAAGAAGCGTGCGCTCAAAAGAGGCATCAACCGTCCATATCGATGTCGCCATATGCGCCTGCGCAGAACGCTCGAAACAGTTGGGGTCGCTTTTGAGAGCACGAAGAATCACCTGCTTATCGACCGATTCCTGCTCATTGAACGGCTCAAAGGCTTCAATGTCGGCAATCAGTCGGGCGCGGTCGCGAGCCATCGTTTCCACATGCACTCCCCTCGTACGTCAAAGCGAGACAGAGCCGATTCCCTATCCCGCATGCAAAACCGGAAGCTAACAGTTTCCCATCAAAAAAGTGGGGCGGAAGGCTTGCCTCCTACCCCACTTTCGCACGACTACTCGTAATCGGCCAGATTAGGTTCAATGGCTGGCTTGCCGGGACCTTCGGGCAAAAGGTCGGCGAAAGTCGCCTCGACGAGCGCAATCGCGTTGCGTGGGCAAGCAGCCTCGCACGCGCCGCAGCCGACGCAGTAGCGCGCGTCGTACTCCAAGTGGCCTTCCTTGGTCGCGATACGCGCGCCGCTCGCACACCTCGCCACGCAATCAAGGCATTCCACACAGGCATCATGGTCGGTCGCGCTCACGGCGACTTCGACATTTTCGGCGATATCGGGCTTGGCGGCATAAGCCTCAAGCAGCATACGGCGACGAGGCGGCATGACGCGAATCGCCCTGCCTTTCTCGAGTGCGTCGCTCAAGTATTCGCCCTCGCTCAGATTCAACGCCTCGCGCATGCGCTCGCGTTCCTTCTTGCGGTAGGCTTCCTTCAGCGTGTCGGACTGCTTCAAACGACGGCGACCAGAAATAATGTCGAACGCATCGTCTTTCACGCTGTCAAATGCCGCGCGGCGGTCGAATTCGTCATCGACCACAGCTTCAACGGGAGCCACGTATTCGGGAATCTCACGATCGAAATGAACGTTCTCGCCCGTTTGCGCTTCAGCGATTTCAATGGCCTTGGTGAAAAGGAGCTCGCCGATTTGCGCGGCACGCGGGCAATCTTCGCAGTACTTCAAATCGCACGCCACGCACACAGGAACGTTCTGGGCAAGCAGAAGCGTCCACAGCTCGGGAGGCACGCACGCCAAGCACGGCAGAACCGTGACGTTTTTCGCCGGCTCAAAACCAGGGAAAACGTTCTCTTCGCAGGTGAGGTATACGATTTCTCCGCGCATGGCCACTTTGCGCAAGTGGTCATACAGGCGTAGAGCCGTTGCCGAGCTCGAAGAAAACGCGTCGCACACGCCCATGCACACGCCGCACTTCGTGCACGCATCACGATCGATAACAGGCGCGCCCGCCTCGTCGAACGAAATTGCCTTGGCCGGGCACGCAAGCTGGCAGCGCGTGCAATTCGCGCCGTGCGTACGCGTGCAATGTTCAGGAATCGTGAGAACTTTCATCGCTGCAAGAATCCCCCTTTAAGCAGCCATAACAACGCAGAGCGCCCGCGCCGGGCACATTGCCGGCACGGGCGAAGTATTAGAATGCGGCGGCAAGCGTCGCGTCGATGCGAGCGAGCACGTCTTCGCGATTCAGCAGCTCGATGCTCTCGAACAAAGGAGGGCTCACCATGTTGCCGCACACGGCAACGCGCAGCGGCTGGAACATGAGCTTGGGCTTGATGCCCATAGGTTCGCACAGCGCACGGCATGCTTCCTGCATGGGGTCGCATTCCCAGGCCTCGGCGTTGGCAAGCACCTCGCGGCACGCACGCAGCGCTTCGTCGGCACGGGCGCCTTCCTTCTGCAGAACCTTCTTCACGCTTTTGGCATCAAGCACGACGTTTTTGCCCCAGAACATATACGGAAGCTTCTCAGCGGCGTCGCTCAAACTCGTCTCGCGCTCGGCAAGCAGCGGATAAAGCGCCTCGTAGAACGCCGGGCGCGCCTCAATGTCGGCAGCGGTTTCGGCAACAGCAGCAGCCTGGTCGTCTTCGGAAAGCGCGAACGGCTCAGCCTCCGCGGCGTCAACCACCACAGCGCCCTCGGCGGCAGCCATGCCAGCTGCGCGGGCCTGCGCCAGCCACGGCGTGGACAGCTTCACCCATTCGCCGGCCTGCATGGTCTTGATGTATTGGCCGTTCATCCAATCGAGCTTAGTCTCATCGAACACGGCATCTTTCTTCGTGATGCGGTCGAGGCCGAACTTCTCGCACAGCACATCGCGAGGAATGATCGTGGTCTCGCCGTCGAGGCTCCACCCCAAAAGAGCCAGGAAGTTCACCATCGTGTCGGGCAAATAGCCGCGCGCAGCGTATTCCTCGACGCTCGTGGCGCCATGGCGCTTGGAGAGCTTCTTGCCGTCGGCGCCCAAAATCATGGAGAGGTGCGCGAACGTCGGAGCCTCAAGGCCCAATGCCTCATAAATCAGAATCTGGCGCGGCGTGTTGGACAGGTGGTCGTCGCCACGAATCACATGCGTGATGTGCATGTTCGCATCGTCGCAGACCACAGCGAAGTTATAGGTCGGCGTGCCATCGGTACGCACCAAAATCATGTCGTCCATGACATCGGCCGGGAAACTCATGTGGCCATACACGGCGTCGTCGAACTCGATGGGGCCATGGTTCTCGGGCACCTTCAGGCGCCACACATGCGGCTCACCTGCGTCGATGCGCGCCTGCGCCTCTTCGGCGGAAAGCGAACGGCAGGTGCGGTCGTAGCCCGAATAGCCGCCCTCGGTTTTCTCGGCAGCCTCGCGCTTGGCGTCGAGCGTTTCCTTCGTGCAGAAGCACGGGTACACCGCGCCGCGCTCTTTGAGCTGCTCCAAGGCAGCCTTGTAGGTGTCGAAGCGCTCGGTTTGCTTGTAGGGGCCGAAATCGCCGCCCACCTCGGGGCCCTCGTCCCAATCGAGGCCGAGCCAGCGCATAGCGCGCAGAATGATTTGCGTGTTTTCCTCGGTGGAGCGCTCGGGATCGGTGTCCTCGATGCGCAGCACGAACGTGCCGCCCGTGGCGCGAGCAAACGCCCAGTTGTAAATAGCCGTGCGGGCGCCGCCGATATGAAGCTTGCCCGTGGGCGAAGGCGCGAAACGAACGCGCACGCCAGAGGTCGAATCTGCCATACGAATCTATCCTTCCAATAGTCTCTTAGCGCTTTTGGGTTGACCCTTTGCGCAGCAGCCTTCCTATAGTAATGCAAACAACGCAGCACGCAACCGTGACCACGAGCCAAATAGCGCCCATGCCCACCCAAAATTCAGGCGGGTACATGCAAATGAGCAAAGAATCCCAGCTGAAAGTCCATGTGCCGGCCGCGAAGAACAGCGAGTGGAATTGCGCGAAGAAGCCGTCAAAATCGATAGCAACCCACGCTGCGAACAGCGCGAACACCGCCAAAACGAAAACGCCCGCACCTGCAAGCACACGCCCGAGCAGGCGCTTTCCGCCACGAAACGCCGTAGCCGTGCAGCCAACGCACGCGGCCACCACGGCGGCAAGAAGCCACCATTTCGCAGCCTGCACCACGCCGAACACGTCGTCGAGATGGCTTACGGCGTCGGGCGTGAGCACGTAGCGCTCGCTCGCCGCGTCGAATGCCGTCTCAAGCGTCGCGACCTGCTCGCCAGAAAGCTCGCCTGCGGCATAGTTCGCCGTCGCATCGATTTTCGGAGCACCCTTGCCAGCCGTGCCGGCGAGCGCCTCTTGCGCGTTGATCGCGGCGATGGTGGCGTACACCGCGGCCTTATCGTTGTCGTCGATGGTGTAGTGTTTCGTTTGCACCGCGGCCGCGACGAGTTCGTCTTTCGTGAACGGCGAGGCGTCGTCAGTCGAATAAACGCTCGCGAGCGCCTTGGTGGAGACATCGGGCACAGCGCACGCCGCAAAGCCGGCCGCGATAAGGCTTACGGCCAATGCCGCCGCCGAAATCACGGCCACAACGCTCGTCACGATGCGCGACGAAGACTCGCTTTTCGCCATGCTATTCATCCACCCAAATAGTCGCGGCGGTAATGCCGTGCGTCTTCTTGCAAATAACCGGCTCAGGCCCCAATCGGCTGAATACGCCGGTGAAGCGGCCGTTGTAGATGTAGAGACCCTCCATGTTGTTGTATGGCGAAGGCTTTACCGTAGCATCGGCCTCGGTGCCATACAGCGGAATGGCAAGCGTTTTGAACGGCGTGCAGTAGCGCTGGACCAAAAACGGTGCGCCCGCCTTGCTATCGACGTGGGCGTCGACGATTTCGACCCACTGCTCATCGGTGTAATTCGAACCAGCGAACACGTCTTTAGAGCCGTATGCGTCGGTCGGCTTGATAATCCAGTTTTCGCGCGTAGCCTTCACGTTGCGTTCGGCCACCACGTCGCTCGTCAAAAACGAGGTGAACGGCACCGTATCGCGCACGAAGGCGTTTTCCTCGTCGGTGAGCAGCGCTTGGGTTTCGGGCATATGAAGCACTTGGAAAATCTGTTTGTCGTGCACCAAATGGCCCGCGAAGCTGCCGATGAGTGCCACCTTGCGCTCGCGCACGGCCGAGATAAGCGCCTGCGACGCCTCCCAGTTGTCGATGATGTCGTTGGTCACGCTGCGGCGCCAAATGGCATCGATTCTCGCATTGTCGCGGCCATAGAATGCCTTCTTGCCAATAAGTTCGCCGTTCTCGAACGCCAAATCGCGCACGTCGTACACCGAGCACTCAATGCCACGCTCGGCGAACAGGCCGGCGAAAATCTTGAACTCTTCAGTAATGGCGTTTTCCAAGAAGTCGACAATTGCGACATGCGGATTGGCGACCTTCGAATCGTAGGTGTCGTAGATTTTGAGGAACTCGTCGACCCATCCGGCGAACAGCTCTTCGTTGCACGTACGAACCTGGTGGGCTGCGGCGAACGCCTTGAAGAGCTCGGAATTCGCGATGCTCGCGGTGATTTCACGATTCTCGTTCATGCCCGAAGAACCGTCGGCGTTGAATTCGCAGAACTGCGCCGACATGTCATCCTCGTTCAGGAACAAGTCCACGCGCGCAAACGGCAGCAGCGCGTCGTAGCCGCGCGGCAGCAAAATAAGCTCCACCAAGCGCGGATCGATATCGTATACGTGACGATAGCTGGGGTTTTCCAAATACTCGTGCATGACCTTCGACAAAATCGAATAGGTGGTTTCAGCGATATACGCAAAACGATCGTGCGTCTCGCGGCTATACAGGCGCGGCACGTACGACGAGTCGACCACCTCGTGGTGGTAAATCGCAGTCGAATTGTTCATGTACTCGCGCGCGGCAAGGCGGCCCTGCGCGTCGCCGCCACGTTCGGCAACAAGCGCGAGGTATTCATCGGTGAGCTGGGCGTTAGTTGGCATGAGCTCTTCCTTCTTTCTGTCGTATACGTGCCTAGCATACGACAAGCACCCGAAGCAACGTGAAACGCGTGCGCATTCTCCCAAAGCGCACCATATCTGGCGGGCGGTCGCGCTATTATGAAAGCTCCCTATAAGCATATTCAGGAAGGCGCGCGCGTGAGCAAAACCCAAGAAGATATCCCGAAGCCGTCATGGGCGCGCATCGCCGGCTTCGCATGCTACCAGGGCTTTGTATACGCCGCATTCTATTTGGGCACAAACCATCAAATGCAGCTCGGTCCCTTTTCGGTGGAGCGTGCAGAATTGCTGCTCACGCTCGCGTTCATGGTTGCCGCCTTCATTGGCGAGCGTCTCGCGCCCGATGTGGCCGAGCGAGCCCTGTCGCGCAGCGGCACGCTTGCCGCGTTCGCGGCGTTCATGAGCGCTGGAGCCGCCATTTCGGCCGCGCCTGGCACCACCGCGGCTGAAGTTGCCGCAGAAGGCCTGCTCATTGGCGCTCCTATGGCGCTCACGCTTATGGCCTGGGGCAAAACGCTCGGCGCAAACCCGCCGCGCCTCGCCGCCACCGAAATCTTCGCCGCTACAGGCATTGCCGCGGCATGCTGCTTCGCGCTGTGGTTTGCGCAAGAGGAAATCGGTTTGGCACTTCGGTGCGTGCTGCCATTCGCAGGCGTGGCGTTCATGGAAATCGCCCGACACGAGCAAAGCGGCGCCACGTCGGAAACGATGCACCCCACCCCCATTAAACCAGCTCGCGCTCGCACGCTTTCCACCCGCATGCTCGCAGGTGCTCTTATCTTTGGCTTGGCTGCGGGCTTCGTTGAGACCTACCGAAGCGACCCCGGCTCGCTTTCCACGCCCACACTCCCCTATGCCATGTTCATCGTGGCTCTGTTCTGCGGCGGCGTTTTGGAAACGCTGCGCGCCTCAGGCGAGCGCGATACATTCTCGGCGAGCTACCGCATCGCGTTCACGCTCATGCTCGCCGGCTTTTTGGTCGCGCCCGTGCTCGTGGATGTCGATATCACGGGCGACGCCATTGTACTTGCAGGCTACCTGGGCCTGTGTGAAGCTTTCGCATCGCTGTTCTGCGCGAGCGCCCAGCTCGAGGGAACAAGCTGCGCGCTCGCCTTCGCACAAGGGTTTGCCGTGCTCTACGGCGGCGAAGCACTCGGCATTTTCCTCGCGAACGGTCTCGACGCTACGAATTCGCTGAACACCACACCCTATGCTGCCATGGCCACCGCGGGTCTCGCCATGGTGTGCGCCTACGTGTTTCTATTCACTGAGCGCGATTTCAACGCGCTTTCCCGTGTTGTCGACGCCGTCGCCGTCGACAACACCGAAGATGTGAAAAAGGCCATCGCCCAGGCTGCAGCGCTTTCGGCGCGCGAAACCGAGGTGCTCTCACTCGCGCTGCGCGGCCGCACCAACGAGAGAATCGCACAGGAGCTGTTCATCGCGAAAAGCACCGCCGACACACACCTTCGCCGTATTTACTCGAAATGCGGCGTGCACAGCCGCCAAGAGCTGCTCGACTTGGCAGAAAAAACCGCCGCAAGCTTGCGATCGCACGAATAGGAGCAGCTCATGGAAGCACAAGAAAGAATGAGCGAAAACGCCCGAGCGATGCGCTCGATGGCGCCTAAGCAAAAAACGCAGAAATTCATGGCCGACTTCTTGCGCGAGACGCAGGAAAGCTTTATTGAAGTGCCGTTCTGCCCCGTCGACAGCCTCGTGCTTTCGTCGCTCGTGTATTTGAACCTCGACGAATACCGCTACGGAAACGTGCATGGCGCAGAAAGCGTGCCCGTAATCGACATTCTTCGCTTCACGCCGCTGCGAAGCATGCTCTCGGGCGGCTGGCTCGAAGACGCCGAAGAGCTGCCCGACTTTCTGCGCGCGCTTGCATGCAGCCGTCGCTATGCCGATTTAAGCGTGAGCCTGTTCGCAAACGAGACCGCCGAAATCATCGAGAAGCAGTTCTGCGCGTGCACATTCACCGTAGGCGGGAAGGACGACGCGCCTTTGGCCTACCTGGCGTTCCGCGGAACCGACGGCACCATCGCAGGCTGGAAGGAAGACTTCAACCTGAGCTACATGCCTGTGATTCCTTCGCAGAAAACCGCCACGGCATACGTGTCGGGCGTGCTTTCGGCGCTGCCTGGTGATATGCCGATATATGTGGGCGGCCACTCGAAAGGCGGCAACCTCGCCGAATTCGCCGCACTTACCATCGACGAGGGCGGCTACGCACGCATCAAACGCGTGTTCAACCACGATGGCCCGAGTTTTCTGGAAGCGCCCTCGCCGCGCATCGACGAATCCGAATTTCAGGCGAAGCTCGACAAAACCGTGCCTGAGTCTTCCGTATTCGGCATGATTCTGGAAAGCCGCGACGACTTCCGCATCGTGCAGTCGAACGCGATGGGCTTCTTCCAGCACGTGCCATTCACCTGGATTGTAGACGGGTATGACTTCAGCACGCAGCGCACGCTGAACAACAGCGCGAAAATGTTCGACATCACGCTTGATCGCTGGCTGCGCAGCTGCTCCCAGCACGAGCGCGAAGTATTCATCGACACGATGTACGACCTTATTACCTCGAGCGACGCGAAAAGCTGGGCCGATTTCCAGAGCAGCTTCATGTCGAATATGGCAACGTTCATGCGCGACGGCAGAAACCTTGACGACCAAACCAAGGAAGTCATGGCGCATGCAATCAAGAACCTGGGCGATGTAGCCGGTCACACGCTGCGCGAACGCCTAGGCGCAACGATTGAGCGCATGAAAGAAGCCATGCCGTTCATCGACACCGAACGCGACAACGCGCAAAACGCACGCAAGAAAAGCTAACGAGACCTCGAAAGAAGAGACCGTGGAAAGCACCACCAAACCCGAATACCAAAAATTCACCGTGAAAATGGCTGTGCAACTGGCCGCTCCGCACACCTGGCCGGCAGCGATTCTGCCCGCACTCGTGGCAACGAGCGCCGCAGCGGCAACCGGATACGCGATTTCGCCGATTATGGCATGCGTGCTACTCGCGATTTGCATTCTCATGCAGGCATCGGTGAACACGTTCAACGACTACTACGACTTCGTGAAAGGCGCCGATTCGGCCGACGACGACGTTGAGGTAAGCGATGCCACGCTCGTGTACAACAACGTGAATCCCGCGTGCGCACTGCGGCTGGGCATTGGGTTTCTAGCAGCGGCGTTTCTGCTGGGCGCCTACGTTATTTGGCAAGCCGGCTGGATTCCTTTGGCGATTGGCGTTGTGGGCGCCGTGTTCGTAGTGTTGTATTCCGCGGGCAAAACGCCCGTTTCCTACCTGCCCATTGGCGAAGCCGTAAGCGGCGGCGTTATGGGCGGCCTTATTCCGCTCGCATGCTACCAGGCGCTCACGGGCGATTTGAATTGGCTCATGCTGCTGTGGGCGGTGCCCGAGATTATTGGCGTGGGCCTGATCATGATGACGAACAACACGTGCGACATTGAGAAAGACATTCCCGTTGGCCGCCAAACGCTGCCCGCAAAACTCGGCCGCGAGAAGGCTCGCAATGCCTACCACGTGCTCGTAGTGGCATGGCTTGCAGCGATCGTGGTGCTCGTGGGCGCGTTTTTTACGGGCGGCCTTATCGTGGTGCCGTTCATGCTACTCGCCGCCATTCCGCTGCTGAAGGCGCTGTTCGCCAACCCGCTCAATTCACACTCGCGCATTGGCGCCATGGCTCAGATTTGCAGCCTGAACATCGCTTTGGGCGCATTTTACGCTGCAGCGATTCTTGCCAGTTCAGGAGTTTGTTTTACGCTGTAAAGAAGATAACCAGAAAATCGAGCAGAGCACTTTACTGCATAAAGCATCGCTCAATATATTGGCTATGCATGAGTTGCCCTAAATACGTCGCAACACAGCCGTTTTATTCGGCTTCGATTAATTCTTGATATCGACGAATTCAGTTGGCTCAAAATGAGTGAGTTCGTGAAGGGCGACGTCAAGAAACTGCGCGAGTACATCAAGAACGCCGTGATACAAGGCGATAATAGCGAGATTCTCTACGAGATTGGCAATGACCGCATCAAGCCATCAAAAAAAAGCCTGCAAGACGCCATTGTGGGAATGCTCGAAAACAACCCAGAGTTCAACCTAATCGACGATCAGAAAGTGATCTTCGAGAGGATCATGGAGCTATCTCGACTGTGCGAAAAAGATGGCAAAAGCGCACGCTCATAGAAAAGGCGGTCCCGGAACGGAAAAAACCGTGAAGCCAAGCTTTATCGCCACTGAATTTGAACGAGGTCGGGAAACTTATCCCGCAAGCCGTCCACGCTGAACGTTTGCAGCAGCTCTTCGGGAGTTGCGGGGTCGCACGTAGGGGCCAAGCCCGTGATGCCTGCGATGTGGCCGATAATCGCCTCGGGGGTTTTAAAGCGCTCAAGCAGAGCATCGAGCGCGGCATCGTGATCACGCTTCGATAGTCGGCGATCCCGCTCGCCCACCACCAGCGGAACATGGGCGTACTGCGCATACGGCAAGCCGAGCAAACCTTGCAGGTAGCGCTGCTGGGGGCTCGAGCACAGCAGATCCATGCCACGCACCACGCTGTTCACGCCCTGCTCGCCATCGTCGACCACCACGGCGAGCTGATACGCGAACGCCTCATCGCTTCGACGAATGAGAAAATCACCGCAATCGTGTGCGAGGTTCTGCTCGAAGTGGCCTTGAATCAAATCGTGTATCGCGATGGTTTCATCGGGCACAACAAGCCGCATCGCAGGCTTGCGCGCGGCCGCCTTTTCTGCACGCTGTTCAGAAGTCAGGGCGCGACACGTGCCCGCATACACGAGCTTCTCGCCATGGTGCGGCGCCGAAGCCGCATGCAAATCGGCGCGCGTGCAAAAGCACGGGTATACCAAGTCGCGCTCAACGAGCGAATCGAACGCTGTCTGATAGGCTTCGTCGCGGTTATGCTGAAAATAGGGGCCCTCGTCCCATGTAAGGCCCAGCGTCTCGAAATCGCGCTGAACCGCATCGATGAACTGGGGCTTCGAACGCTCGCGGTCCAAATCTTCCACGCGAAGCACCATGGTGCCGCCCTGAGACTTCGCCACAAGCCACGCCACAAGCGCAGAGAAAATATTGCCCGCATGCATGCGGCCCGTGGGCGAAGGCGCGAAACGGCCTTTGATATGTACGTTGCTGTTTTCCATGTTCTACAGAATAGCACTCAAGGGCGCGCCTTCCGAATAAGGTACGCCCTCGCAAAAATTCATCTACAGCGCTGCGCGGTAGATTTCCACGATATCGCTTTCCTCGAGCGGCACGAAGCTGCCCACGCACCCGGCAGCGGCTTTCTTCGCCATAACGGCAAAGTTCTCTTCGTCTTCGATGCCGACCTCATGCAACTTCGAAGGCAAGCCCATCTGGTTGAACAGGAAATCCTCGGTGCACTCGATAGCAGCGGCTGCCGCCTGAGCATCATCGGCCACGGCGACACCAAACACCGAGCGGCCGTATTCGGCGAATGCAGCTGCCTTGCTCGGGTCTTTCGCGAGCACGTGTTTCATCCAAACCGGCGTCAGAATAGCCAAGCCCTCGCCGTGAGTAATGTCATAGAACGCAGAAAGCTCATGTTCCATGGGATGTACGCACCACGCCACCTCGGCGCCGCTGTCGAGTAAGCCGTTAATCGCATGCGAGCCGCACCACATGAGGTTCGCACGGGCATCGTAGTTATCAGGTTCAGCCAGCGCAATGGGACCATAATGCACGAGCGTTTTCAGAAGAGCCTCGCTCATATGCGCCTGCAGTGTGGCGCCTTCAACATTGGTGAAGTAGCTTTCGAACACATGGCTCATCATATCGGCAGTGCCAGCGGCCGTCTGCTTCTTCGAGACCGAGAACGTATACGTAGGGTCGAGCACCGACATCTTCGGCACGAACAGGGGCGAGGCGGTTCCCCACTTTTCGTTTTTACTCAAATCGGAAATAACGGCAAACGGGTCCATCTCGGAGCCCGTAGCCGCAAGCGTGAGCACGGAATACACGGGCAACGCGGCCTTGATTTTCGTGCGATCGAGCACCAAATCCCACGCGTCACCGTCGTATTTCGCAGCACCCGCGATAACCTTGGCCGCATCGATAACCGAACCGCCGCCCACAGCGAGCACCATGTCGATCGCGTGCTCCTTGCACAGGCGCGCGCCCTCGCGGACCGACTCGATGCGAGGGTTCGGCTCAATGCCCGAAAGCTCCACCACATGCAAACCCGCATCAGCGAGAATCGCCGTGGCCTCGTCATACAGGCCGCTCTTCTTAATGGAGCCGCCGCCATAGACGAGCAGCACATTCGAGCCGCTTTCCACAAGTTCGCTCAAATGCGAGATTTGGCCTTTGCCGAAATGAATCCTTGTGGGAACGCAGAACGTGAAATTATTCATGTGAATACCCCTTTCGAATGCCCCTCCATAGAAAGCGGGCCTTAAGAAATACTTTTTCCAGGCCCGCTTTGAATGTATCAATATTGGTTATTTACGCAAGTCTTGCACATGCTTCGTCTTGCCTATGGAGCGCTCGATGCCGCCAGGCTCGACGAGTTTCACCTTTGAAGCCACAAGCATGACGCTCTTGAGCTTCTCTTCGATCATGCGACGGAATGCGTCCATTTCCTCGAAGGAATCGCTGAAGGCTTCGGGCTTAAGCTCTACATGCACCACCATGCGATCGAGGCCGGTTTCGTTATCGACCACGATGCGATAATGCGGCGTGACGCCCTCGATGGTGGAAAGCACGTCTTCCACTTGGCTCGGGAACACATTGGTGCCACGAATGATGAGCATGTCGTCGCAACGGCTACGCACCTTCTGCATGCGCGCCGTGGTACGGCCGCACGCGCATTTTTCCTTGACGACGCGCGTAAGGTCGTGCGTGCGATAGCGAAGCACCGGAATGGCATGCTTGCCAAGCGGCGTGAGTACGAGCTCGCCCTCTTCGCCGTCGGGCACCGGCTCGCCAGTCTTCGGGTCAACGACCTCCCACAGGAAGTGGTCTTCGGCGATATGCTGCATGTCACGGCTCGCGAGGCATTCGCCCGAAACGCCTGGGCCCATGACCTCGGTCAGGCCATAGTTGTCGGTGCACACGATATGCATGCGACTCTCGATTTCAGCCTTCAGGGCAGGCGTACAGGGCTCGCCACCGAACAAGCCGACGCGCAAGGTGCTCTTCTCCCAGTCGACACCCATCTTTTCGCCCACTTCGCACACATGCATGGCATAGCTCGGCGTAGCAACGAGAACCGTGGAACCGTAATCTTGAATCATCTGAATCTGACGCTCGGTATTGCCCGAACCCGCAGGAATCATCATGCAACCAAGACGCTGCAGGCCATAATGAAGGCCAAAACCGCCGGTGAACATGCCATACCCGAATGCCATTTGCACGCGGTCGCTTGGCACGACGCCCGCCATTTGCACCATGCGCATAATACAATCGGCCCACAGGTCCATGTCGCCCCGGTCGTAGCCAACAACAATCGGTTTACCCGTGGTACCCGAAGAGGCATGCAGCTCAACGATATCGTCGAGCGATTCAGCAAACAGGCCATACGGGAACGTTTCGCGCAGGGCATTCTTATCGGTGAAGGGAAGCTTGCGCACATCGGCCAACGTCTTAATATCGGAAGGCTTCACACCCATAGCATCCATTTTGTCGCGATACCACGCAACGCGGTTATACGTCCATTCGACCTGGTCGATAAGGCGAGCGAGCTGAATAGCCTCAATGCGTTCACGGCTCGCGCACTCGATGGACGGGTTGTGGATGGGCAACTCATCGAATCGTCCCTCGGCCGCCGCTTTCAGAGCGGCGCCTTTCACGGTCATATCTGCCACGGAACTACCTGCCTTCCTGGGCATTGCTGCGATCAAGGTCGACGAGCGCAGTAAGTTGCGCCTGGTCGATAAGCTCAACCGCTTCTTCCCTCAAAGCGTCTTCGGCCGCCGCCAAATCTTTCACCGAAATGGCGATATAGGTGGAAACGAGTGAATAGCTGTATTCAACGTTGATGTTCAGCCTCGCGAACACGCCCATGATATTGGCAAGCTCGCCCGGCCTGTCGGGAAGGCGCAGGCACAAAACCTCTTTCGCGACCACGGCGCAGCCCATATCGGCCAGCACCTGCTTCGCCTTTTCGGGGTTATCGACCACGAAGCGCACGATGCCATAGTCGCCCGTATCGCTCATGCAATAGCCACGCACCTGCACTTCGGCCTCGACGAACGCGTCAAGCACACGAGCCACGTGTCCCGGATGGTTCTCGACGAACACGCCAATCTGAGAAATGCTCATACAGTTCCCCTTTCAAAGAGGTTTGCCGTCGTTTGTCCGTCAGCTCGGCCGTGCGACTCCGCTTCGGTCAGTCCTGACTCGCTCAAACAGCCCACTATTGCTGCTCAGCTGCACTGAGCAGCAATGCGCCCGCTCGGGCACAAATGAGTGGGATTTAAATGCCCACAGGGCATTTAAACGTGCGGAATCTATCGGATTCGCACGTCCGGGCTGACGGACAACATGAAACAAAAAATGCGATCAACGACGGCTGAAAGCCTCCGTGTGCGGTTCCGATAGATTCCGCACTCGCAGAACAGCACTTAATGTGCTGTTCGTCGCGAGCAGGACTGACCGAAGCGGAAACGCATACGGGGGCTTTCAGCCGCAACGAAGAACGTCTTACTCGTGTTCCTCCACGAACTTTCGTCCAAGTTTGAAGGCTGCGATATTCACGTCCTTGAACTTAGCGGGAACACGCGATTCGATGACGGAAAGCCAAGTGGCCTCGTCATAGTTGAGCTTCGTGGAAAGCGCACCCAGAAGCACGACGTTCACAGCCTTCACGCTACCCGCCTCTTTCGCCAAAGCCTCAGCCGGCACCAGCACGGCGCCCGCCTGCTCGAGCGATTCGACAACGCCGCTCGGAGCCTGCACGGCACCCGTAGCGACAGGCAGCGGCTTGATGAACTCATCGTTTACGAGCAGCGCGCCGCCATCTTTGAGAAACTCGATATTGCGCAGCGCCTCAACCTTCTCGAAAGAAACCAAGTAATCGACGCTGCCTTTGTCGGCAACCATCGAAGCCACCGAATCGCCCAGACGAACCACAGTGGTCACGGCGCCGCCGCGCTGGGCCATGCCGTGGATCTCGGAAAGCTTCACGTCCTGGCCGCACGCCATGGCGACGCGGCTCAAAATGTCGGCGGCGAGAATAGCGCCCTGGCCGCCAACGCCCGACAGAAGCACAGTTTTCGTATCGTTGCTCATTTTCGGCCCTTCCTATTCCGCCTTGCCAATGCAACCGAACGCGCACGTCTGAGAGCACTGCTCACAGCCGACGCACAAGTTGGCATCGATATGGGCTTTGCCGTCTTCGTCGCGAGAAATAGCAGGGCAACCGATAAGCGTGCACGCACCGCACGCGCGGCAATCATGCGAAACGACGAGCGCAGGCTCGTGGGTTTTCGAGAGCAGCACACACGGCGAGCAGAAAATGACCACCGAAAGCTCGTCGGCGTTTTGGGCCGCAGCCTTCAGCGCCGCGCGGGTAGCCTTCAAATCCATGGGATTCACCACCGCGACGTCTTCCACGCCGAGCGCACGCACCAAGCCAGGCAAATCGAGTTCGCGGCTTTCTCGATGCTGCAACGTAATGCCGTTCACCGGATTGCCCTGATGGCCAGTCATGGCCGTGGTGCGATTGTCAAGAATGCACACGATGCCTGCGCCGCGGTTGTATACCGTATTCAGAAGCGACGTAATGCCCGAATGCGCGAACGTGGAATCGCCGATAACCGCAACCACGGGCTTATGCTCGCGGCCCTGCAAGCCCAGCTCAAAGCCGTGGCTCATGGAAATGGACGCGCCCATGTCGACGCAAGTGTCCATCGCAGAAAGCGGAGCGAGCGCACCGAGCGTATAGCATCCAATGTCGCCCGTGACGATGGCCTTCATACGGGAAAGCTCGCGGAACACAAGGCGATGCGGGCAGCCAGGACACAGCGCCGGCGGACGGCCTGGCAAATCGTCGCGCATCTCGGCATGCTCGGGGGCCCGAGCGCCGAAGGCGACTGCAATGGCGCCAGGGGTAAGCTCGCCATCAGGGCACAGCGTACCTTCAGGCTCGGAAAGCTGCACGCCCAGGGCGCGCACGCCTTCGCTCAAATAATCGCTGCCCTCTTCGATAACGTACACGTTTTCGACGGAAGCGGCGAATTCACGAATCTTCTTCGGAGGGAGCGGCCACGACATACCAAGCTTCAGGATGTCGGCCTGCGGCAGCGCCTCGCGCACGTGCTGGTAGGTTGCACCGCAGCAAATAACGCCGATTGTGCCCTCGTTGCGCTCAATGCGGTTGAATTCGCACGTTTCGGTATACTCGGTCACAGCAGCCACACGCGCATCGAGCGAGACGCGGCGCGGCTTGGCATATGCGGGCATCATGACCCACTTCGCAGCATCTTTCGCATAGGGCTTCGGCTCAACCTCCACACGCTCGCCCAGCTCAACGGGACATTTCGTATGAGACACGCGCACCGTTGAGCGAATCATGCACGGCATATCGAAGCGCTCGGACACCTCGAAGGCGTTTTTGGTGAAGGCAAGCGCTTCGGAAGAATCGGCGGGATCGAACATGGGAATATGCGCGGCGCGGGCATAAAAGCGCGAATCCTGCTCATTTTGAGAGGAGTGCATGCCCGGGTCATCGGCCGCGAGAATCACGAAACCGCCGTTGACGCCCGTGTAGGCAGCGGTGAACAAGGGGTCGGCGGCCACGTTGACGCCCACGTGCTTCATGCTCGAGAGCACGCGGCGGCCAGCGGCGCATGCGCCCAAGCCAACTTCCACGGCGACTTTCTCATTCGGGCACCATTCGGCATATACGCCGGGCTGCTTCGCGAACGTTTCCATGGTTTCGGTCGAAGGCGTGCCGGGGTACGCCACGCCAATAGTGGCGCCAGCCTCCCACGCGCCGCGTGCAATCGCCTCGTTGCCGGAAATAAGCTCCATAAATCCAATCCCCCTTGGGTCGTACAAAAACTCGCTTTCGCGATAAGAAAAAGGCCCGCTAGGCGGGCCCATGGACGCCTAGCGCATGGTTGGCGTAGCCAAATACATCAGGCAGAACGTGCCAATCTGAACGATGTCGCCATCGCGCAGGTCAGCGTCTTTCACATTGAGGTTGTTTACCCACAAGCCATTGAACGAGTCGGCGTCGCTAATGCGGAAGCCGACCGGCGTGCGCTCGATGGTCGCATGCATGCGCGAAACCGTCATGTCGTTTAGGAAGATGTCGCACTGCGGACTGCGGCCCACGGTAAGACGATCGGCCGCCAGGCGGAATGAGCTGCCGATTTGCGGTCCCTTCACGATTTTCAGAGTCGCTTCCGAAAGCAGCGCAGGGTTTGCCATCGCGGGGCTTGCCTGGGCCTGCATGTTCAGCGGCTTGAAAGCCTGGGTGCGGCCAAGCAGTTTGAACCCGCACGCCTCGCACGCGGTAGCGTCGGCGGCAACAGGCGCACCGCACACCGGACAGTTCTGCAAAACAGTACCCATGGTCTCATCGGTCATGGCGTTCACCTCGTTATCTCTCACACCGCATCGGGCGCTGCGGCGGCGCATAGTTTCCTCAAACGCACGCTAGCGATCGCTTAAAGCCTGCGTGTAATAGCATTCCTGCGTTTCTGCCACCGTGGGCTGATGCTGAATCGAGCGAATCCAACGATCGAAGCCAACGCCGATGCCTTGGAAGAAATTCGGCGCAGCAACGTCTTCGGCAGCGATGATGTCCGTTTGCGCGATTTGGTTGTCGTCTTGCATGAAAACAAGGTTGCCAATCACATCGCCCGCATGCACATCGCCGGAAAGCTCGTTGAACGTCGCCTTCGCTTGAACAGGGCCGAACGCGGCAAAGACGTTCGCGGCCAAATCGGGATCGGCAACGGTGGCATCGACGGCAACATCCACCCAATCATTATGAGCCACTTTGGCCACGAGCGGCACGTGGGCGCCAAGATATTCCACATACTGGTCGCTATTGACCAGCGAGCGTTGTGCGATATTAGCATATGCCCAATCCATAAGCGCCACGGTATCGCTGAAGCGCTTGTCGCTCGACGGCGAATCGAGCACCACGCTGTAGAGCTCGCCCGCATCGCGCGAAACGGCACCCGCGAAGCAGTAGCCCGCATCGTCGGTCGTTCCGGTTTTCACGCCGCAAATGCCGTCGTAGACGCCCATGAGCTCATCGGTGGTTTGTAGCGCAACATTGCGCGCCGTGCCGTCGGCAGACGTGACCGTTATCGTCGTCGAACCCGCGTCAACGATGCCGCGGAACGTGTCGTTCTGCATGGCGTACGACACGAGCGTCGCAACGTCGCGTGCGCTCGAATGCAGATCTTCATCGCCGAACGCATCGAAATCGAGGCCATGGGGGTTCGTGTACACCGAATGGGACATGCCCAGATCGGCGGCCTTCGCGTTCATCGCGGCGATGAACGTATCGTAGCCCGTCGATGCGTCGCCCGACATATGGGCACCGACCGACTTCGCAATGGCGATGCCCGCATCGTTGCCCGAGGGAACCATAAGCGCATACAGGGCCGTCTCAAGCGACATGGCGTCGCCTTCCAAAAGCCCCGCGCTCGACTCGCCCACCGTGGCTGCTTCGTTGTCGACCGTCACGGTAAGGTCGAGGGGCGCGTTCTCAAGGGCCACAACTGCCGTCATGATTTTCGTGAGCGATGCGATTTTCACTTCCGCATTCACATCGCGCGAAAAATACACGGTACCATCGGAGCCCACGAGCATGGCGTGCGTTGCCTCGATATCGGGACACGCATCAGCGGAAAGGCCGCGCGCGGCAACGGTTTTGTTGCCGATTTCATCACTCTCGAGCACCTCGGCGAAAGCGGACGCAGGCGCAGAAAGCGCAAACGTGCCAGCGAGCACGAACGCCGCAAGAATGTGGCCCGCGCGCGAAACAACGGAAGCGCCCGCAGGTGCGAGCGCTTCGAATATATTGCGTTGATGAGCTAAAGCCCTAATCAAGCTTATAGACCTCCTCGGCAGAAACGACATCGAAGCCAGCTTCGGAAAGCTTGCCTTCAACGGTATCGTCTACAACCTTCAAAACGTCAATGGCCGTGGCCTCTCCACGCGAAAAGCAATAGCCGTATTCGATATTGGCGCCCATCGATTCGATGGTCTCGAGCAAGTGAGCCAAACCGCCCGGCTCGTTGGGAACGCGCACGGCGAGCACCTTGGTAACGCTCGCGCGGAAGCCCGCTTCGTCGAGCACCTTCGCGGCGGCCCGGGGCGTATCGCAGAAAACGCGCACGACGCCGAAGTCGCTCGTGTCGGCGATGAAAAGGTCATGCATGTTGATATTCGCATCGGCAAGCGTGCGGCACAGGCCAGACAGGCGGCCCTTCTCGTTTTGGATGAAAACGGTGAGCTGTTCGATCATGATTGTGCTCCCCTCGTTAGTTCTGCTGCTTCACTTCGCGCAAATCGATAACGCGCTTCGATTTGCCCTCGCTGCGTTCGATAGTCTTCGGCTCGCAGAATTTAATCTTAACAGCAATCTGCAAATTCGACTTCAAGGCAGCCGCCAAACGCTTCTTCAAATCTTCGAGCGCGCGAATCTCGTCGAACGGGAAGTCGGGCGCGGTTTCCACGCGCAGCTCGATTTGGTCGAGCGTGCCCTTCGTGGTGAGCACGATTTGATAATGCGGGGTGATTTCATCGAAGCTGTTCACGACCTGCTCGATTTGCGACGGGAACACATTCACACCGCGAATAATGAGCATGTCGTCGGTGCGGCCCACGATGCGGTCGATTTTCTTATGCGTACGGCCGCAGGCGCACTCGCCCGGAATGAAGCGCGTAAGGTCGCGCGTGCGATAGCGAATGAGCGGGGTGCACTGGCGCGTGAGCGTGGTAATGACGAGCTCGCCGAATTCGCCGTCGGGCACAGGCTCGAAGGTGTCGGGGTTCACGATTTCTGCTAGGAACTGGTCTTCGCACAGGTGCAAACCGTTCGCCTCGGAACACTCCATGGCAACGCCCGGGCCCATGATTTCGGAAAGGCCATACACATCGCAGTACTGCACGCCAAGCTTGCGGCGAATCTCGTCGCGCGTCGATTCGCTGCAAGGCTCAGCGCCAAGGATGACGCCGGTGAGTTTGAATTCGTCCATGCTCATGCCCATTTCCGCAATGGTATCGGCGATGAGCAGCGCATACGAAGGCGTCGCGCACAGAATGGTGACACCGAAATCTTTCATGATCTGGATTTGGCGCTTGGTGTTGCCCGTGGACATGGGAACGACCATGGCACCCGCGGCTTCGGCGCCGAAATGCGCGCCCAAACCGCCCGTGAACAAGCCGTAGCCATAAGAAACCTGCACGACGGAATCTTCTCCGCCGCCGAGCATATAAATGCCGCGCGCGAAGCAATCGCCCCACACCTGCAGGTCGTCTTTCGTGTAACCCACAACGGTCGCCTGGCCCGTGGTGCCCGAAGACGCATGCACGCGCACGCATTCGGAGCGAGGCACAGCGAACAGACCGAACGGATAGGCGTCGCGCATGTCCTGCTTCACGGTAAAGGGAAACTTCTTGATGTCTTCGAGAGATTCGATATGGTACGGATCGACGCCAGCCTCATCAAAGCGCTGCTTGTAGAGAGGGATGTTCTCGTAGCAGCGAACGGCAACGTCGCGCAAACGCTCGAGCTGAAGCTCCTCGAGCTTCGAGTGCTCCATGCACTCGATTTCTTCTTGATAGTACTTCGACATCGGGAAGTCCTTCCTTGTGGAGAGCCTCGCGACTTCACAACAGGCGAGCGCAAGGGACGCCCGACCCATAAAGTCGTGACGATTACTTTAGCGCACTAAAGCATGCATATGAAGAGAAATTTTGAATATCAAAGTAAAATGCCACGCTCTTCGGGGCGCGGCATAAAGAACGATTTTGTTTTAAGGAAATGGAGAGCACGCCAGAGCGCCTGCGCGCTTCGCAGATGGCCCCTACTCCGCCTTGCCCGCCTGAGTCTTCGCGGCAGCGCGCTCGGCCTTAACCCGATTCATGGCGTCAATACCACGAAGCACATACACCGTGGTCGTGTAGATACACAAAATGAGGCCGGCATACACGAACCAAATGCCCCACGAGCACGGCTCGGCGTTAAAGCCAGGGAGCCATGCGAAGTCGCATACGGCAAGGCCCGCAACGAGCGGCCAGTTCAAAAGCAGGCCCGCAAAACCCACGAACAGCAGCGTGGTAGCAACTTTACCGGGGAAAATAACGGCAACGCGCGCCTTGTAGCGAGCACCCAAGTATGCGCCGCCAACAATCAGCAGCAGGTCGCGAGCGATCACAAGCGCCACAATCCATACCGGCAGGCGCCCCACGAGCAACAGGCCAACCACGCCAAACACCATGAGCGCACGATCGACAGCGGGATCAAGCAGGCGGCCGAGCCTCGAGACGGTATGCGTGCGACGAGCGAGCTGGCCGTCAATGAAGTCGGTGGAAGCGGCAAGCGCGAAAATGAACGTTGCCAGAATATCGTGACCATCGAGCAGCAGCACCAAATACACGGGCACCATGCACAGACGAATGAACGACACCACGTTCGCCGCCGTGAAAATGCGATTGGTCACTTCGCTTTCAGGCGTATCCCACGAAGGTTGTTTCTCTTTTTCGTCGCTCATAGCCCAACTTCCACTGCTGAAAACCAAAAATAAGCTCGCCGTGACGAGCGAAAATCATTCTACACAAGCGATTTCAAATAAAAACGCACTATACCGCGTTTTCAAACATCTGGCACACAGCTGTTGAAATTAGTGAAGGAAAACTTCTGAGCTGAATTGCGAAAGAGAGGGACGCCAATCTTAAATAACCACGCCTTCAAGAAAAGCGGAATCTGCCGAAAGCGCCACTTCCGACCCTCTTAAAAAACGCAAGCCGCCCCTGGAGATTCAAGAATCATCGGGGGCGGCGTTCGAGTTATTCCTTCGCGCTTTCGGCTTCTTGAGCGGCCTTGGCGGCCTTTGCGGCCTTCGCGGCGGCGATGCGCGCCTCGCGTTCGGCCTTCTTGGCAGCTTCAGCGGCAAGCTCTTCGGGCGTAGGCTCAGGCTTGCTTTCGACCTGGCGCGTTTTCACGGGCGCAACGTGCGGGAATTCCATGCTCATGGAAAGCGCGCCCTTCGGACATTCGCGCACGCACGTGTCGCACTGAATGCAGCCGAAATGGTTGATGGACCACGTTCCGGCGGCCTTATCGACTTCGATGGCCGAGCACGGGCAACGTTTCACGCAAATACCGCACAGAATGCACTTTGCCATGTCGATTTCCACCGTTCCACGATGGCCTGCGGGAATGTCGCGTTTTTCGAGCGGGTACATGACCGTTTCAGGTTTGCCGAACAGCGAGCGCAGGGTCATCTTCCCCAGTTTGAAGCTTCCCATTGCCCTACCTTTCCGAACAGCTGATACACGGGTCGATCGTCAAAATGATGTTAGGAACATCGGCCAAATCGCACCCTTCGAGCGCTTTCACCATGCCGGCAAGATTCTGCGTGGTGGGCGTGCGCATGCGCATGCGTTCCAAGTTCGCTGTGCCGTTGCCCAGCGCGTAGTAATAACATTCGCCGCGAGGCTGCTCGAGTACGTTGCATGCCTGGGCGCCGGCCGCAGGCTTGAGCTTGCTCTTCTCGCCGATGCCGTCATTAGGAATCTTCGCGGCGAGCTCTTTAACGATGGCGATGGACTGATTCACCTCTGCACAACGCACCTCGACGCGGGCGAGGCAGTCGCCGCCGGTAGACGTGATGGGCGCGAAATCACTCAGTTCGCCATAGGCGCCATGACCCAAAACGCGGCAGTCGTACGGCACATTGCTCGCACGGGCGAACGGACCGACCATGCACAGCTCAGAAGCCTGCTGCTGGCTTAGGTAGCCAACGCCGTCCAAACGGCTGCGCACCGAGGAATCCTTCAGGAAGGTCGCGCAGATTTCCTTATATTCGCCCTCGATGGAATCGAGCTTGTCGCAAATCCAACGAAGCGTGTCAGCATCGATATCGCGCACGACTCCGCCGATTTGCACGTACGACAGAATCACGCGGCCGCCCGTGGTGGCCTCGAAAATGTCGAGCACGCGCTCGCGCAAACGCCAGCAATGCATGAACAGGCTCTCGAAACCGAAGGCGTCAGCGGCAAGACCCAGCCACAAAAGGTGCGAATGCACACGGGACAGCTCGTGCAGAATCACGCGCAAGTACTGCGCGCGCCTGGGAACTTCCACGCCCATGAGCGATTCGACGGTCTCGGCATAACCGAGCGAGTGGCCGAAGCTGCAAATGCCGCAAATGCGTTCTGCAACATAGATGAACTGGTGAATGTCGCGCGTCTCGACGAGCTTCTCCAATCCGCGATGCACGAAGCCGATCTGCGGAATAGCCTCAATAACGTGCTCGTCTTCAACCACGAGGTCCAAATGCAAAGGCTCGGGCAACACAGGGTGCTGCGGGCCGAAAGGAATCACGGTCGCCTTGCCCATGCTACTCACCGCCTTTCGCAGACGCGTCGCCTTGAGCGGCGCGCACCTTCGCTTCAAATGCCGCCATAACTTTCGCAGCTTTGTCTTCGGGCAAATTCGCGCACTTGGCCTCGACCTTCGCGCGCTCGGCCTCCCAATCAACCGCGGGCTTAACGTCTGCCGCCTTGGCAGCTTCGGCCTGGGCCTTCTTCATCTTCGCCTCAAAGGCAGCCATAACCTTGGCGGCCTTGTCGGCGTCGAGGTTCGCGCACTTGGCCTCGACCTTCGCGCGCTCGGCTTCCCAATCAATAGCAGGTGCGGCCTGGGCGCCCTCGCCCGCCGCAGCTTTGGCTTTCGAGGCGGCCTCTTGAGCGGCCTTTGCAGCCTTGGCAGCCTTGGCAGCCTTGGCAGCCTTTGCAGCGGCCAATTTCGCAGCCTTTTCACGCGCCGCCTTCTGAGCGGGAGAAATTACCGTCATGGGCTTATCCATAGCGACCTTGTAGAAGCCGCCCTTGAAATCGATGGCGATATCGTCCACCTGCACGCCGAACAGGTCGTGCGCCTCATTTTCAAAGGGAAACGCGACGAGGTAGAACTTCGTAACCGAGGGAATATGCGTTTCGGGCTTCACCCCATGCACGCGATAGTTATGCACCGTATAGCCCTGATCGGCCGTTTTTTGATAGGAATACACCAGATCGATGCCTTCTTCGCCATTAATGCAAAGCACCTGCACGAAACGAGAATGCGCTTCATGCTCGCGCTCTGCGACGCTGAGGATATCGTCAATCGAAATGTCTTCGAAATGCTGAGCCATTTGCATTGCCCTTAAGCCCCCCTTCGAGCTTCCGCAAGCTTCGCGCGCTTCTCTTCCAGCACGCCAATGCCCTCTACCACCGCGTCGATGATGGTCTCGGGGCGAATCGCGCACCCGGGAGCGTACACATCGACGGGAATCGCCTGGTCCACGCCGCCAATAACGTTGTAGCAATCGTGGAAAATGCCGCCCGAGCAGGCGCAAATGCCACATGCCACAACGACTTTCGGCTCAATCATCTGGTCGTAAATCTCGCGCAGCACTTCAGCATTCTGCGCATTCACAGCACCCGTGACCAAAAGAATGTCGGCGTGCTTCGGGTTGCCCGTGTTCACAACGCCAAAGCGTTCGGCGTCGTAGAGCGGCGAGAGCGCGGCAAGCACCTCAATGTCGCAGCCGTTGCAGCTTGAGCCATCGTAATGGATGACCCAGGGAGATTTCGAAACGTTACTCAAAGCGAGCCTCCTTTACGCGATAAGGGCGAACACGAGCCAGACAGTGTTGGCAAGACCGCACACCAGCGCCACGATCCATGCCCACTTCAGGCACTTCTGCCACTTCACACGCGCGAAATTGTTGTCGATGAAGATCTCGAGGAAGAACGCGAGCGCAGCCACGGCGACAGCGAGCACGATAGATACCGGGTTGTCCCAGATGAAGAACATCGCGACCCAACCCAGGAACAACGTGGTCTCGCACCAGTGCATGACCTCGACCTTCGCCAACGTGCGACCGCTCATTTCAGTCGTGACGCCCTTCACAAGCTCTTGGTGCGCGTGGTGGCTGTATGACAAGTCGAACGGCGACTTACGCAGCTTAATGGTAAGCACGAACATGAGCGCCAGGAATGCGGGAATGCACACGACAATCATCGGAAGGCCGATGTTCACCACACCCGCAACATCGAAGGTGCCCAGGGCCAAGAACATGCACACGGCAACGAAGAGCACCGTGGGTTCATACGCCATGACCTGCAGCGTTTCGCGGTCGGCGCCAACCTCGGAATACGGGGAGCGCGAAGAATACGCAGCCACGATGAAGAACAGCGCCGAAAGCGTGATGAGGAAGACGCACATCAGGAAGTTGCCGCCCGCGACGAACACGCCGCCACCGACAACCGTGAGCACGAGCGCGAAGGTGATGTAGGTGCCTTCGACGGTGTTCACGCTCACGTCGTCTTTCTCGATGAGCTTACGCACATCGTAGTAGGGCTGCAACAACGGAGGTCCAACACGGCCCTGCATGCGAGCGGTGATCTTGCGATCGAGGCCCGCGAGCAGGCAGCCAACCACGGGGCCGGCAATGGCGAACAGCACAATGCCGAGCAGCGTTTGCAGCAAGCCCTCGTTCATCGTGGCAAGCGGCATGTACATGGCAAGCGACGCGCCAACGAAGTTCTCGGTACCCACCTGCGAACCCGCAAAGCTCGCGACCAGACCCACGACCATGATCACGGCAGTCACGATGGTGGCAGGCTTGTCGAGCACCTTCTCGCCGAAGAACTCATTCATGTACCAGTTGCGCGAGGTGGCCTTCACTTCGCCGCCCAACGAACCGCGGAAGAGGCGTTCATCGGAATTGGCGGTGATGCCAGCCATGTACACAGGCACGGTCTTCTTCTTCGACTTCGACATGCCAAGCGTGCCGAAGAGCATAACCACAACCGCAAGCGCGATGATGGACATGATATAGATGTTGTCAACGCTGATATTCGCGCCGAGCGCACCGTAGGTCACAACGAGGAACGGCTGCACGAGCAGGTTGGACAGCGTAGGCATGCAGATGCAGGCACCGGCCGTGAGCACCGCCATAAGCGCGAGGGCGAACCATTCGCTCTTATGGACCGAAAGCTCGACGTTCTGTTCGTGGGCAGCGATGCCGGCGAGTTTGCCGAGCCACTTGCCCCAGAACATGAACGTCGCGGCGCTGCCGAATGCTAGCAGCACGAGCAGCAGCACTTCACCCGAAGACGCGAAGCTCGCGAGCGTTGCCCACTTCGAAACGAGCATGCCGAACGGAGCCACGAACATGGCCATGATGCCGAGCATCATAAAGCGAGCCAGGCGCGGCATGCGCTCGAACAAGCCGTCCATGTCTTCGATGTCGCGGCTGCCGATGTGATGTTCGGCGGTGCCGACGCACAGGAACAGCAGCGACTTCGCCACAGCGTGGAAAATGACCAGGAAAATGGCCGCCCAGACCGCTTCAGGCGTTCCGACGCCAGCGCAGGCGACAATCAAGCCCAAGTTCGCGATGGTCGAGTACGCGAGCACGCGCTTAGCGTTGCTCTGCGAGATGGCCATGAAGGAAGCCAAGCAGAACGTGAGGCCGCCAATGAGCACGACCATGGCCGACGCCACGGGAAAAACCAGGAACAGCGGCGAGAGCTTGATGAGCAGGAAGCAGCCAGCTTTCACCATGGTGGAAGAATGCAGAAGCGCGCTGGTGGGTGTAGGCGCAACCATAGCGCCCAGAAGCCACGTGTGGAACGGCATCTGCGCCGCCTTCGTCATGCCGGCGAACGCGAGCAGGGCCACAGGCAAAACGAACACGCCGGCCGCAGCGGGATTGGTGACGGCCGTGTTCGCGGCGGTATCCAAGAACACGCTGAACAGACGCGACTCGCCCTGAAGACCAAGCCAGAGAATCGCCGCTTGGAACGCGAGGCCGCCCAACATGTTCATGACGATCTGGTGGAATGCATTGTTGATGGCTTCTTCGGTCTTCGTGAAGCCGATGAGCAAGAACGAGCACAGCGTGGTGACTTCCCAGGCTGTGTAAATCCAACACAGGTTGTCGGAAAGCACAACGTTGTACATGGCGGAAAGGAACGCGAACATGAGCGCGAAGAACCACGGACGGCGGTCTTTCTGCTCGGGGTGATGCGCCTGGAAATCTTTCATGTAGCCAAGCGCGTACACGCAAATGCCCGTGCCAACGATGCCCAGGATGAGCACCATAATGATGCCGAGCGAATCGACATGCATTTGGCTTTCGAACTGCACCTCGCGCTGAATGTTATATTCAAACCACAGCGTGGTAAGAATTTGGCCAATTGCCAGCACGAGCGGCAGCACGCGGCGATACTTCACCGAGTAGCACACGATATACAGGCCAACCGTGATATCGATGACGATATTGATTACGGCAAGGAAGTGGCTGTACTCCATGGGGAGGTCGAAATACAGCGAACCCGCGCCCAAATTTTGGACGGCGAACGCGATGGAGAGCAGCGCGATAACGGCAGCGGACGCCACGCACAACACGTCGCGAGCTTTATCGGCACGCACGACGAGCATGAGCAGCGCTGCCACGCACGGCACCATGATCAACGAGACTATCGGTTCCATAAACACTCCTGCCAAGCGATAAAACAAGCGGGAATTGCTACCCGCCGCATATCACTATAGTGAAATGGAGCGAAATGTAACTAGTGGGGTTCTATTTGTGCATAAGCTACACGGCGAGCGGTTGGGGCAAGAGCCGCCTTGGGGCCTCGACGCGACGCAGCGTCCGAACCTGCTAAATGCTCGTAGCGTTTAACAGGTTCGGACGCTGCGTCGAAACGAAATGAAAACATGACAGCATCGTCATGAAGCGCCCGCGACAGAAAGTCTTGCGTTTGCCCGCCCTCGGTTGAAAGCCCCTAAGTCAACCCATTAATGTAGATAGGCTTCGCTAAAACCTGCTAAACGCTACGAGCATTTAGCAGGTTTAATGTAACGGTCAAAGCCAAACGATCGCAGAAAAGCTACAGATCCTCTTCGTCGTATTTGGCCTGAATGAACTCGGCCATGATAAATTTCGCAGCCACATGGGCCATGATGTCATCACTGCCCTGGGCAAGCTGGTTGCCGCGGCAATCACGCCAGATGCGGCTCACACGCGTTTCGTCGGTATATCCCATAGCGCCGAAAATCTGCATAGCGTCATCGGCGACTTCGGTTGCCGCCTTTGGAACGTAGTACTTCATGAGCGCCGAATCCAAATGCGACAGACTCTCGCCCGCTTCACTATTCTGATTGGCGGCATTCGCGGCGTCCACGACGAGCGATTGCATGGAGCGCAATTTGATTTCCATATTCGTGAGTTTTTCCTGCACCTGAGGAATGCTTGCAAGCAAACGCCCCTTTACCATATGCGTTGCAGCATGCTTCGCGGCGTCGTTAAACGCGGCACGCGCCAAGCCAAGCGAAGAAGCACACACGAGAATGCGGCCAAGTTCGTATTGGCGCTTCAGCATAGAATCGAGGCGCCCCTCGGTTTGGATTTGCCATTCGGGGGCCAAGTGCACGTGGTGGAATTCAATTGCCGCGGCCGAGAGCATTTCCTGGCCAACCGCATTGAGCGGGTACGTTGCAATACCCGGACGTGAGAGCGGCACGAGCCACAACGAGAACCCGCCGTCGGAGCCGCCGAACATAGGATCGCTCGCGAGCACGAGCGTCTCGGGCGCGAACTGGCCATTTGACACGAACGATTTTCGCCCATCCAGGTAAATGCCGCCGTCTTCAAGCGATACCGTGGTTTTCACGGCAGACGCGTCGGTACCGGCATTTGCCTCGGTGAAAGCCTGAGAGAATGACACGCGGCCATTGCGCACCATGAAGTCGTGCGCAATTTCTTCCTGCGAAAGCTCGCGCATCGTAGACAAGAGCGCCATGGAAATCATGTCGGACAAAAACGGCAATGTTGCGCCTGCATGCTCGGTAAGGCGCGCAATCACTGCAGCGCGCTCAACGAAGCCGCAGCTCTTACCGCCAATATTCGCTGGCTTAACGTACGAGCCAAGCTCACTCGCGTAAAAATTCTGATACACCGATTTTGGCACACCGCGCGATTTAATCCACTGGCGCACGTTTTCTTCCGTCAAATACTTTTTTGCGAATGCGTCTACCACGTCAATGGCATGTGCATTCTCCTCATTCATTCCCATTGCTATCACCGCGCATTCCTAGCCGTGCGAAACCTTCCAATCGACCCAAACAAATCTTCGACATGGGCTCGCAAGGCACGCTTGTCAATCTTACCATTGCCTAAATGCGGGAAGTCGTCCATCTTGAGCACGGTATCGGGAATCTTGCATTTCTCGACTTTGCCTTTGGCAAATTCGCGCATCTCGAACGTGGTCATCTCAACCTCTGGCTTAGGAATAACGCACAGACATGTGCGCTCGCCCAGTTCTGGATCGGGATAGCCAACCACACAACAATCGGTCACGATGTCATTCGACGAATACACGCGTTCGACTTCGGCCGGAAAAATATTGATGCCGCCACGAATAATCATATCCTTGATGCGACCCGTGATGGAAAGCATGCCGGCCTCGTCAATCGATCCAACGTCGCCCGAATGAAAATAGCCCTCGTCATCGAGGTCAAGATTCAATTTGCCCGTCGAATCGATAACACCGCGCATAAGCGAAGGTGATTTCACAAGAATCTCGTTCGTGCCATCGGCCAGCTTCACCTCGGCGCCATCGACGAGCGTTCCCACCGTTTCACAACGGCCCTTCGCATCCATCGACAACGGGGTCACCGTGAGTGTGGCCGCAGTTTCGCTCATGCCATAACTTTGCATGATACGACAACCGAAACGACGCTCGAACTCGAGCACCACCGATTCGGGACAGCTCGCGCCCGCAACCAGACCCGCGCGAAGGCTCGAAAGATTCCACGCATTGCCGCCAGCGAGACGCAGTTCACGCACGAACATCGTGGAAACGCCCATATGAATCGTGGCACGAACGTCGTTCAAAAATGCTAGGGCCGTTTGCGGACGATATTTCACCAACGTCGCCAATGTCGCACCCGACAAAATCGTCGCATATGTTCCCACCAGGCCAAACACATGAGAAAGCGGTACAGGAACGAACACTACGTCAGATTCCACGATGGAAAAACCGCGCTGCAGCTGAAAGCCATTACGCGCAAACGAGGAGGCTGCGACCACGATTGCCTTCGGCAAACCAGTCGACCCCGAAGAGAACACGACCAAATCGAAGTCATCGTGCTCGTTTTCAAGGGGTTCGGAATTGCCACGACGCATCACATCGGCAACAGAAGGGAAAGAACCATACGGAATGCCGATCGACATTACGCGCGCGTCGGGGAACGCAACACGCACCATACGACATGCGGCTTCCGTCGACATAATATAGAGGTCGGGATGCACGAGACTCGAACATCGCACGATATCGTCTTTCGCATACGCATGCGAATACAGCACAAGGCGGCATCCGAGTATCTCGCACGCCGCCATAACAATGGGAAAATTCACATCGTTGGGCGCGCAAATGGCAATGGTGCTCTCCTGCGTCATACCGCACGCATCGCGCCAATAGCGGGCAAGCGCATTCGCGCCGTGGTACGCCTCTCCATAGGTGACGCTCGTCGACATGCTCACAGCCATGCGTTTCGTGCCATCCGACTCGTAGCCATGGCGAATAGCACCGGCAAGTGTAGGCTTTCCCCACGGCGCCGAAAGGGGCCGAGCGGGAGCGCCGCGCATAATTCTAGCGGGCATCGCCAGCACAACCTTCGCAACACACAGGACCCTCGCGACGAGGCTCATCGACATCTAATGCAGGAGCCTTTTTCATATAGGTTTCGCGCGCTGTAAGTGCAGCGCCCAAAGCGCCGTTAAACTGTGCAAGGCGGGAAACAAGAATAGGATGTCCGATTTTTCGTGCCAGACGGTCGCGAAGCCCCTCATTCAAAGCAACGCCTCCCGTCATGGCAACCTCAGGCCCAATACCCACACGCTTGGCAAGACCCGCCGTGCGCTCGGCAACCGATTCATGAATGCCTGCGACAATATCGGCAATCTTCTCGCCGCCCGCGAGCTTCGAGATAACCTCCGATTCGGCGAACACCGTGCAGGTTGATGAAATGCTCGCAACCTTAGTCGATTGGGCATCGTAATCTTGCAGATCAGACACTTTGCACTGGAATACACTCGCCATCACATCGAGGAAACGCCCCGTACCGGCGGCGCATTTATCGTTCATAGCGAAGTTTTCCAAGCGGCCTCCTTCGCCAATGCGAAGCACCTTGGCATCTTGACCGCCAATATCGATTACCGTTTTCGCGGTGGGAAAAAGCATGCCGGCGCCTTTCGCGTGGCACGAAAGCTCGGAAAGCGTCATGTCGGCCCAATCGAGCAAATTGCGGCCGTACCCGGTCGCGCAGGAATAGGCGATGTCCTCGATGGGAATACCCGCCTCTGCAAGCGCGGCGCCAATCGCCGTCTTCGGCCCATTCGTGCCGGCACCTGAGCCATACAGACCCTTGCCGACGATTTTGCCTTCGGAATTCACCACGACGCACTTCGAAGCCGTGGAGCCAATATCGATGCCAAGAAAGAACATGGCGCTCCCCCGTTTCGTCTTTCCCCAAATTGCTCAACATCCGGCGTCTTCGCCTGCAGCCGTTCGGCGTGGGCTAAGTCGGGCGGCGCAATCGAGGGCGTCGGTGTTCATTTCTGCATTTCATTTCAAAATGAAGCACCGCCAAGCGGACGCATAGTGAGCGCAGCGAACGGTAGTCCGCTGTGCCCACAAGTGCGCCGCCCGACTTAGCCCACGCGCCCCGCCGGACGAGGCTCGATTACTTCTTGTACTTCTTCGCGAGCTGACGACCGGCGATGTAAACCATGATTTCATCAGTACCACCTGCGATTTGCATGCCGCGAACGTCGTTTGCGATGCGACCGACGCGGGTTTCGGTGGTATAGCCCAGGCCGCCGAAAATCTGAACCGCTTCCTGACATACCTCGGTGCAAGCACGGGCGCCATAACGCTTCAGCAAAGCGGACTCGGTGCGAATCGACATGCCCTGGTCCATGCGCCACAACACGTAGTAAAGCATGTTGCGCACGTTGATGAGTTTCGTCTCCATCTCGGTAAGCTTCTCCTGGATGAGCTGGTAGCTCGAAATCGGCTTGCCGAAAGTGATTCGGTCGTTTACGTAAGCGGCAGCATCATCCATGCAAGCCTGAGCACAGCCGAGGCACTGTGCGATGATGAGCGAGCGCTCCATCTCGAAATTCTTCATGAGGTTCTTGAAGCCTGCGCCATATTCGCCCACCATCATGTCCTCGATGAGCTTCACGTCGTCGAAATACATCTCGCAGAACGGCATAATCTGCTGGCCGCGTTTCCCGAGACCCGCAGTGGAAACGCCGGGCAAATCTTTCGGAACGAGCCACATGGTCATTTCGGTATTATCGTGCGAGGGATCCTCGTTCTTAGCAATAACCAGGCAATACGGCAGAGCTTCGCCAGCGGTGACCCACGTCTTCTGGCCGTTGAGGATGTAGGTACCGTCGGCCTGCTTCTTGGTGGTGGCCGTCATCGACATATTGTCAGAACCAGCTGCCGGCTCAGAGAAACCCAGGCTGAAAATCGGCTTGCCGGTCTTCATGTACTCTTCCATGCAGAAGGCGACCTGCTCATCGCTGCCGAAGTCAATCATGTCGCACATGGCAAGCGTGTTATTCAAAAACGGCGTGATGCTTCCAGCATAATGCGCGAACTCCTCGGTCAAAACGCCAAGCGTAACGCGGTCGCAAGGAACGCCACCGAGCTCCTCGGGAATGCCCATAAGGCCAAATCCCGCTTCGAGGTATTCTTTGAGCAATTCATCGGTCATGCCATGGGCATCGAACATCTCGACGATTTTGCGTTCATCGAGATTACGTTCGCAAAATTCCTGGATGCTCTCAACCAGAAGTTCTTGTTCATCGGTACGTGCGAAATCCATCTTTTCGTCCCTCCAGTGGTATGCATGATTCGAGCGTAAGCGCCGCTTGCGCTGCTCCGATTCGCGAAAAATCAGAATCGTATAAGACGTATAAGGCGCGGCCCCACCGCGCGCTGGCAGGGCTGCTGAGGCGCAACCGAAATCGGCCCCCCGATCGCCTTAGGGCCCTGTCCGCTTGGGCGCAAAGGCGATCGGGGGACCGGCCCTCGAGGGAGGGCCGGCTGCTTGTCGCCCGCAGTAAGGAGTCAACGGGCGGAAACGGGAAGAAAAAACTAGTTCTCGGTCTTTTCAAGCTTTTTGCCCTGACCAAGTGCGAAAACGCCGAACAGGAAGCACAGCGCCATGCACACGATGGACAGCACAAACATGATGGAGAAACCACCGGGAAGGTCGATAACCCATGCCCAGAAGGTGGAGGCAACAACGCCACCCAAGGTGCCAGCCATCGACACGCGAGAGTAGATATTGGTGTAGTCGCGAGAGCCGAAGGTGGTACGAACGAGCAGCGGGGTCTGCACAGTGGTGCAGGCATACACGAAGCCGAACAGGAACGCGCCAACGAACAGCAGGGCAACCACGGAGGGCAAGAACCACATGAGCACAACGCCCACGAGACCAGAGCCAATGCCCAGAGCCATACCGCCCTTGCACGACTTGTCGTTCACTGCGCCCAGAATGACCCTGCCAATCGCCTGGCCAGCCATGCAAGCAGAAGCCACGACACCAGAAACAGCAGCAATCTCGGGAACGCTGTTCGAGAAGGAAGCGCAGTAAGAAGGCAGGAACTGATACACAGTCTGGTTCACGGTGATCAGGAACGAGAAGCCGGCCAGAGCGAAGAAGGCAGCGGTCCTCATGGCTTTGTCGGCAGAAACGCCAACTTCGGGAGCAGCGGGCTTGCCTGCATCGGCGGAAACTTCGTCGGCGCCATAGGCCTGCACGCCCTTGTCGGACGGTTTGCTGCGAACGATGAACGCAGTAAACGGAAGAGTCACGACCAAAACGATAATGCCAAACACCAGGTAGCCAGTACGCCAACCTTCAGGGCTCATATTAATAAGTGCGGTGCCGATAGGATTGAAAATAACGCCGCCAATGCCCGTAAACGCCATGCATAGGCCGATGAAGAAGCCGACCTTCTTCTTGCACCATGCATTAATCAGCGAAGGAACGGCCAGATAGATAAGCGGAGCCGTGCCAATGCCAAGCAAAACGCCTGCGATATAGAACTGCCACACCGCAGTGAAGAACGACATCGCAATAAGCGTAAGGCCATCGATGATTACCGCGGCGGAAAGAACCGCGCGCGCGTCCATCTTCGACATGAGTTTGCCGCCGATGGGCAGCATAATCATCATTGCGAGGTTCAAAATGGAGAAGTACAGCGTGAACGACGCCTTGGGCACGCCGAAATAATTAGATACCGGCGTGAAGTAAATGCCCGCGCAACTCAATACCAGAGCGCACGGAATGCACGTGATCGCGATGCCAGCGGCAACGATCAGGAAGGCATAGTGGAAGCCTCCCTTTTTCTGAACCTGTTCAGAAGCCATAACGTATCCCCTTTTCAGGATGTGTGCCGCAAAAGCGGCAAGGTCCTCGCTCCCTGTGCGCCATCCCCTCGATGGGCCCACAGGGAACGCCTATGCGGGGCCTTCGCCCCGAAGGGACCGAAGCGCTCGGGAAAACGCCCCGGCCCGTCAAAACAAAAACGCGTACTTCGTATCAAGCGGTTTACGCAAGCAGTTCTTTGAACGTTTCGAGCTGCGTACGAGCCTGTTCGTACGACTCGGTGGACTGGTCGACTTCGATGGTCACCACGGGAATGCCGGCCTCGCGCAACGCCTTCGTGGCAAGCGGAGCTTCGAATTCCTCGGGATCGCAGAACTTCGCGAGAAGAATCACCACGCCCTGTGCGCCGGATTCCTTGGCCTTTTTGACCAGAGCGGCGAGGTGTGCCTTCTTCGGATCAAACAGTTCCGGGTCTTCTTTGAGGTTGCACCAGCCATCGGCGAGTGTCTCGATGGCGCAACCTGTCTCGGGAACCTCGCGAGAGAACGCACGGCTCTCTTTTGCGAGGTCGTCGGCGACCACGGCATACTTGTTGGCATCGAGAATCTCAGTGATTGCCGGAATGTCCTCGTAAATGCCAGAAAGCACAATCTTGTTGAAGCCAGAGGTCGATTCGGGCAACTTCGCGAGCTCGGCGTTGAGCGCCTTCACCTGAGCGAGATGCTCTTCCTTAAGCTCGTAGTAGCCCGCATTAATAACTGCCACGCGGTCGGCAACGGAAACCTCAGCCGGATGAGTGCCGGCCAGTTCAACGAACTCGCGCATTGCAGCACGCCATTCGTTGTAGAGCTTGATGGATGCAAGTATGTCATCGTTTTCGATGATCGCGTTCGAGCACTCCTCGACGCCGCGCTTGACTTCCTTATAGGAGTCAATGGCATACGTGCGTCCAGCCTCGATGAAGCGGTTCTGCGAGTTGGACACATAAATCATGGGGATTTTCGTGCCCATGGCGGCCTTCCAGTTCTGACTGAAGGCGCGCAACGTGTCGCACAAACCAGTAATCATCATGCCCGACAAGCCATTGAGTTTGCCCGTCATACCCATTTCCAGAGTCATCTGGCAGATAGAGCAATAAAACGGCGGGAAGTACTTTTTGGCGTTATCTGAAGAGCCAATGGCGCCCCACACGCCGAACGGTACAGCGCCAGCGGCGTGCACGAGTTCCTCGGGCACATGATAGGGACCAACGCCAATCACACGCTTGCCCTCGGCGAGGTACTTGTCGAGCTGGGCCTTGGGGTTGTTCGCGACCTCGACGAAACCGGCCAGCATTTCTTTGATTTCAGCCATCGTCTACTCCCCCTTCTTGTTGTTTTCCATGATTTCGAGCAAGCCCTCAACGCGCGTGTTGTACTGCTCTTCGCTGAAGTTACGCGGATCGGACTGATCGCCGTCGAACGTAACAACGGGAATGTGCAGGTCATTCGCAATACGACGTCCCATTTCAGGAGCGATGCCACTCCACATCTTGCAGGAACGGTTGTTGTGGATGAGGCCGCCGTTGACCTTACCGGCCTTGCACAGCTCCTCGCGCAGTTCAACGGCGCGCTCGAGGTTGATGGCGTTCGGCATTTCGGCGTAAGCGCGCATCATCTCATCGGTATTGCCGTAGGTGAAGGCGAAGGACGGACCATACACGCACGCCGTGACGTTGGTGCCGGAATGCTTGAGCGGGTGCAACGTGGCGCGCAAGAACGGCCAGCACGCGATACCCTCAAACATAACGCGGTTCTTCTCTTCGACTTTGAACGTGGACTTGTGCTCTTTGACGAACTGCTTGTACTCGTCGATGAGCTGCAGGAAGCCGTCAAGCGATTCCTGCTTGCCACGGGCCATGGTCGCCACGGCCATGTGGTTGAACAACTCGAAGCCGTTCAGCGGGCTGGGCTCGTACTGCATGTACTGAGTCGCCTCAAGCCATGCCTGGCCAACCTTGTTGGAAATCTCGCACACCTCGGCGAAACGATTTTCGTCCCACTTCTTGCCAGTAATTTCCTCGAGCTGCTTAATGCAGTCGTCAAACTGGCCACGCATATAGGCAATGCGCTTGGCATCGACATCGTATTTGTCGTTATACGGCACATCGATCATGATCACGGGAATACCGAGCATCTTACCGATGTTTTCATACCAGTTCATCATGCAGTTGCAAATGTTATTGCAGCACAAAACGAAATCGGGCAGCGGCATTTCGCGCTCGCCGTTAGGGCATTTTCCCAGGTCGGCGTATGCCATCGAAATACGTGCGTACGCACACAGGTCGTTAGAGAAACCTAGGTCGCCTTCGGCGTGCTCGAGCATGGCCAGGCTGCCACTTTTTGCGGAAATCGCAGCGGCCTGGCTTTCCGGATATACGCAATGCAAGCCGAGAGTCTCAGGAATCTCCTGCGGAAAGTTCGACGAAATCCAACCAACTTTCTCACCGCGAGCCTTCGCTTCAATAGCGCTCTCATACACGTTGTCAGCGATATTCGCGAGAACTTTCTTCGCGGGAAGCTTCTCGGGTGCCTCTTTTATTTCTTCGGCCATATTTCCCCCTTTACTTGGTTACAGCCGCTCATAGAAGGCGAAGGAGCGACAGGCGCAGTTCCGCACGAGCCGAGCAGCATCCAATATGCTGTTCGGTCGAGCCCAGAACTGTTTGAGCACTGCGCCCCCTTCGTCTTCTATGGGCATAAGAATTCGCTCATCGAATTCATTGGAAACAAGCAGGCTTACCGGACAAATCGAAACTGAATGCTCGATTGCCCATCTCGCACGCTTGAACGGGAATCGCTACTTGCGCTCGCCCTGCTTAGCGATGCCGGCCTCTTCGAGTTCCTTAATCTCGGCGTCGGTATAGCCAAGGCCTTTCAGAACCTCTTCGGTGTCTTCGCCCAGAAGCGGCGCCTTGTCGTAATTCGGCAGCGGAGTGTCAGACATATCAATCGGGGTACGAACCAAAGCCTTGGGGCCACGCGGGTAATCCATCTCATAGAACACGTCGTTTGCCCAGGCCTGCTCGTCTTTGGAGACCTCTTCGTAGGTCTTACATGCGGCGAACGGAATATCCAACTCGGTCAGAATGGGAATCCACTCTTCCATGGTCTTCTGTTGGAAGCCTTCCTGAACCAAATCGTAGGCTTCACCGAGACGGCCGGCTTCCTGAATCTTCTTCTGATCGTTCATCACGGGATCGTCGAGGACATCCTCACGGCCAATCGCCTTCATGATGAGCGGCCAATAGATGGAGAAGTTCGGGCCCATGACCTGCAGGAAGCGGTCATCCTTGGTTTTCACGGCAGGCTGATAAGGCAGCGGATTCTCGCGACGGTCAAATGGGTAGTTGACACCATGGAACTCGGTGCCGTACTGGGCACCCTGAATCTGGAACGACTGAACCCAAATAGCGGTGTGCAGAAGATTGGTGGAAACGTTCTCGCCCTTGCCAGTCTTAGCGGCTCGATAGAGCGCGCCCAGAACGCCAGCGGTCAGCGCGAGAGCGGCCTGATGGTCACCCAGGGCAGGAATCAGGTTCGAAGGAACGGTACCCTTCTGATACAGCGACCCCGACCAGCCGGAACGAGCAAAGAACGCGGTGTAGTCAAAGCCGGGCAGATCCTTGTCGGGGCCTTTGTCGCCATAGCCCGTGAGACTTGCATAAATGAGTTTGGGGTACTTGACCTTCAACTCGTCATAGGTGAGGTTCTGGCGTGCGAGCGCGCCGGGGCGCCAGTTGGTCAGGAAAACGTCAGCGTCATCAAGCAGTTTGAACAGCACTTCTTTGCCCTTAGGCTGACGAAGGTCCAGTACGATACCCTTCTTGTTGGCGTTTTCGAGGTCGAAGTTGGTGTCTTCGTGCGGGTCGGACGGACGACCCTCGTTCGGAGCAGTGAAGCGCAGATTGTCACCCTTGGCAGATTCGATCTTGATAACTTCGGCACCCATGTCGGCAAGAATACGGCCAACAGCAGGAACCGCGATGAACGTCGCCATTTCAACGACCTTCACGCCATCGAGCGGACGCTTAACGTCTTCCATGTTTCCTCCTAAAAGAAAATCCCCTTATGGTCCGGATTCATGTCTCATCCGGACACTTTGCATTGTGGATTGTGTGAAGGAGAAGTTCATTAGACGGAAACACAGCGCATCTAACACCATTTAGACGAATTCGCGATATGACTAATTGAAAGGTCTTGAGAACCACGCTTCCATTATTGACCAGAATATATTCGGGGCTGAAATGTGGCAGATTCGCGTTGCGACACCTTTAAGTGTCTATAATCTAGCCAGGGGAAGCAACTAAGGGGTATAGCATGCCAAAACGTGATACACGCGCGGAAATAGCCGCCGCTTTTAAAGAATCGGTTCGAAAAACATCGCTATCGCAAACGCGCGTTGCCGATCTCATTTCCGAACTGGGCGTGAACCGCAATACCTTCTACTATCATTTCGGCAGCAAGTACGATGTCGCTATGTGGATCTTCCGCACGTCGCTTGCCGCCAAACTGCGCCACAATTTCCCCGAGAGCCAGCTTGTGAACGCCCCTTTTTCCTCGACAGGCGCAGGTAAAGACTCACTCCCCTATTACGTGCATAAGGAAACGGGCGCCCGCACGCTTGATACGAGCGGCTACTGCAAAGCGCTCGTCGCTACGGTGCTCGAAGACCCCGATTTCTACCGCAAGCTTTTTACGCCGCGCGAACACGAATTCATCCAGCAGGTTGCCGAAACGCTAATCCCCGCATTTAAAGACGACATCGACTTTATTTTAGACGGACGCTATATGCCTGACGAGACGAAAGCCCTGCTCGCTGACTCATGTGCAGATCAGGCAATCTCGCTCGTAGAGTTCTTCCTCGTCAATCGCGGCAGCACGCAAACGCTGCTCGATGAGCATATGAATCCATTTTGGAACATCATCCAAGAAAGCCTGTATACCGCCATCCAAGAGCACCCGATTAACCGATTCTAAAATCGTCCGGAAACCCGTTAAATGCTCGTAGCGTTTAACATTTCAGGTGGACTTCTCTAAATGAAGGATTCAGCCGTTCCCCAAAAAATTCGCCAAACGCTCGCGACGTTGAACGCCCATCAGTAAGCTTTGCTAAACCAGGATCAGGCCGTTCGCGCTGCCAACCCCATTCCTACACCAAGCCAAACTTGCCCAACCGCAATTCCACACCTGTGCCCAACCTTACACAATCGCCCCCAACCCGGCTCAAGCAAAAACAAAGAACATAGGTTGGGACAACGAGCATCAAGGACACCCGATAGCCTTCGAAAGCAAAAAGAGCAGGCGCGAATCCACGCGCCCACAAGCAAATTACCGCACGAGAAAAAATCCAGACCGCAGGCGAAGCATTTCACCGCTGCGCGACCAATCCCTCGCCTACTTAACTTTCTTCATATACATTGTCATTTGGGACGTGTTGAACATTTGGCCGTCCGACATACGAAATTGCTCGACCTTCCATACGCGCACGCGACCGCCATCGCGCACCGGCGTTGCAACGGTCTCGATAGTGTCGCCCTCGAACACAGGCAGCAGATGCGTGGTAGTGAGCTCCAGGCCCAACGCATGCGAAACCGCAGGGTCAGTATGCGCCGAAATGCATTCACTTGCAGCGTGCTCGGCCAAATAGGCGCTGATGCCGCCGTGGATCACGCCATGGCGCTGCAGCATATCTGCCGTCACAGGTGTGTGCATGACGTACCGCTCAGGGGTGTCTTCGACGATTTCAATATGCAGAATATCGGCCAAACTCATGAAGCGCCCCTTTCAGGCAACAAACGAATCGCAATGCCGCCATACTACCGCAGCAGCAAACGAGGCGCGCCCCACAACTCGCCGAATTCGACCGGAAGCAGGCGCAACATAATCCTCCTCCCACGACGCAAGGCCTATCCCTACACCCCCGTTTTTGCAAATGACGCCGATTTTGACTGACCTACAGGCAGGAAATAGATAAATACAGGAAGCATAAGCACTGGAAGCACA
>OKRW01000231.1_pt1 | contig 57661 bp, 49 predicted proteins | sample 1601151 | NCBI WGS metagenome assembly OKRW01 (sample SAMEA3541471, study PRJEB24748) | human gut metagenome | biome: human gut; feature: human-associated habitat; material: faeces | place: China | collected 2012 | reverse complement strand
GTTTGAAACAATATTTTTGTTATTTACCCTATCTACTTGACAGGGGGCGGTTCACACCAGAGCGCTTTGCTGAAAGAGAAAGGGCGCTGTGCGTGTGTGGTGCAGCGTCAGCTGCACAGGGATCCGTCAGGATCCCCACATCCTTATACACATCCACAACAACATCGACATCAACCACAACAACAACATCAACATCTACATCTACAGCTAGCGTGCTAGAGCTGCTAGACACATTGCTAGAAAAAATTCGCCATTCGGTTGCGCGGACAGATCCAGATAAGTGTAGACACCGCCTGGCGATAATTTGTTGGCAGCCAGCTGCTGAGCGAACGCTGTGATCGGGTGAACGGTTTGATTTTTAACAAAATGAGCAAAACTGGTAGAAATAATGCAAAACTGGTAAAAAAATTTCCTTGACAACATGATATAATGATGCTGTACGCAAAAAACAACCACTAAGGAGGAATAATATTTATGCAAAAACGACTAAGAAAAGCCCTCAGCGTGCTTCTCGCCGTCGCGCTGCTCGCAGGCAGTCTGCCAGGCATTCCTGCGTTTGCTGGTGGGGGGGCACTTCCCTTCAACAATCGGCGAATAACAAGAGTATTGAGCTAACGCCTGACGCAAATGGCACGTATCAGATTGGCAGCGCTGAGGATCTGCAGAAATTTGCAGAGCTCGTCAACGACGGCACAGCTGATGACGCTGACGCCGTGCTCACGACTGATATCGATCTTTCCATCGTCTGCGGAGAAGATATAGACGGAGAAGAAGTTTCCTGGACACCGATTGGTACCAGCGAGCATCCGTACACTGGTACCTTTGATGGTCAAAACAAGGGAGTCAGCGGACTCTCTATTAACGTTAATATGCAAACGACAGATGTCACGCCAGACGAGCTCGCTTACGGTCTCTTCGGTTTTGTTGGCACAGGGGGCATGGTGGAAAATCTCAGCGTTGATGGCAGCATTGATATTGAGATTAATACTATTCCTGAAAACGAAGAAAAAAATCCTTACGGCGTTGCTGGCAGCGTTGGAAGCGTTGCCGGCAGCAACAGCGGCACTGTGACAAGTTGCAGCAATGAGGGCGACCTTACCGTTACCGTTGAAGGATGGGGGATGAGATACGGACCTGGAGTTGGTAATGTGTCGTCCAGCACGAGTGTCGGCGGCGTGGTCGGCAGTAATGGCGGTGAGGTCGAAGCCTGCAAGAATAGCGGCGCCGTGAACAGCACTGGCCCGCTAAACTATGTCGGTGGCATCGTTGGCAACAATGCGGAGGCTGGCAGTGCGGTCACAGGTTGCAACAACAGTGGCGACGTCACAGGTACAGGCGATAATAAGGATCCTTATTTTGATGTGGGTGAGAACTATGTTGGCGGCGTGGCGGGCCACGGTGGCCTTAGCGGTAGCGTGACAGGCTGCAGCAACAGGGACACAAGCAAAGTTACCGGTATGAGCAATGACAGCAAAGTTGGCGGCGTAATGGGCAGCGGTGCCAACATCGCAAATTGCACCAACGTAGGCATAATTGCTGGCAGCGGCGACATCGGCGGCGTTGTTGGCCTGACATTAAGCAGTGCGACAAACTGCGCCAACACAGGCTCCGTCAGCGGCAGCGGCATGATCGGTGGCGTTATGGGCAGTACTAATATCAAGGCTAACGTTGCTAACTGTTACAACAATGGCGTTGTGACTGGCAGCGGCGTGATCGCTGGTGTGGTAGGTGAAAATTATTATGGTACTACTGTCACCAATTGTTACAACTGTGGCGAAGTCACGAATACTGCTAGTGTAGTCTATGGTGTGATAGGTGAAAATGGTACCGAGGCTACTGTCACCAATTGTTACTTCCTGCAGCAGGAAGGGCTGATCGGTGTTGGTGGCAGCACTGATGAAGAAACCGAAGCGCTCGCCAAATCTGCTGACGCTTTCCGCTCCGGCGAAGTTGCCTGGCTGCTGGAAGCCGGACAGGATGAGAGCGTGACCGCGCCAGTCTGGGGACAGAGGCTGACAGAGGAAGAAAAAGATAACTATCCGAAACTTCTTGCTCTTGATGCCGGCGCACCTCAGGTGTATAAAGTAGCGTATATGGATGGCGCTACAGAGTACGATGCTCAGTATGCCAATGAGGGCACGATGATCATGTTGCCTGAAAATCCGGAGGAACCTGGTTACGATTTTGAGGGCTGGTATAAAGATCCAAATTTCTCCGGTGAAGCTGTCACAGGAGAAATTACCCTCACAGATAACAGCACTTACTATGGCAAGTGGACAGCGATCACTTACACCGTCGCTGTTACTGCCGGGGAAGGTGGCAGCGTGGCATCGACCGCGACGAGCGGCGTTTATGGCACTTCTGTCACCGTCACCGCCACGGCAAACGAGGGCTACCACTTTGTGAACTGGACAGAAGATGGTAAGCAAGTCAGCACCGAATCCAACTACAAATTTACGCTGGAAAACAATCGCACGCTTGTCGCTAATTTTGCCATCGATGAAGAAACGGATCCAGACAATCCATCGACAGATCCTGACGATCCAGAAGAAGAAAATCCATCTGATGAACCATCCACGCCAGACAGACCGTCCACTCCAAGCGGACCGAACACCTATCCGCCAACGGTTGAAGACAGTGACCACGGCAGCGTGGAGATCGACAACGACGAGCCAGAAGCTGGCGAGACGGTGACGATCACGCCAAAGCCAGACGAGGGCTATGAAGTCGATGACGTTATCGTGACGGATGAAGATGGCAACCGCGTGGAGGTCACAGAAAATCCTGATGGCAGCTGGAGCTACGAGCAGCCGGAGAGCGACGTGACCATCGAGGTGATCTTTGGCGAGATCGAGCCGGAACCAACGACGGATGTCAGCGAGATCTTTATGGACGTAGCGCCAAACGCCTGGTACAAGGATGCTGTGCAATATGCGTACGACAATGGTCTGATGACTGGCGTTTCCGCGAACGAATTTGCGCCGGAGCAAACGACGACGCGCGCCATGATCGTTTCAATCTTTGCGAGACTGGAGAACGTCACAAGCGCTGAAAGCGCAGGCTTTGCAGATGTGAGCGACGAATGGTTCGCCACGGCTGTAAACTGGGCAGCGAGTGTGGGTGTCGTGAATGGATTTGAAGACAACACCTTCCGACCAAACGATCCGATTACCCGCGAACAGCTGGCAGCGATCTTGATGAACTACAGCGCCTGGAAGGGCGAAGATGTTTCTGCGAGAGCCGATCTCACCATCTACATCGACCAGCCAAGCGCCTGGGCAGAAGAAACCATGCAATGGGCGGTGGCAGAAGGATTGATCTCCGGCGTAACGAACGATGAACTGCAGCCACAAGGCAACGCTACCCGTGCGCAGGTAGCAGCGATCCTGCAGCGGTATCTGACGAAATAAGCTGGTTTTTGCTTGCTTTTCGCAGGCAAGGTAAACTAAAGACAGGCGCAATGATCGCCAGCTATGAAGGTCTGAGACGCCTTCTGTGGACTGCTACCGGGCATGCAGAATATAAATAGCCCGGCAATCAAGTTTGCCCGCTACCGGGTATGCGGAATATAAATAGCCCGGTAATAAATGTCTCTTAGCCCTTTGTCTCCAGTGACAGAGGGCTTGTTTTTTTGAGGGAGTGATTTTGTGGAGCTCCTACAGGGAAGTTTGTATTTTATCGGCGATGATTTTTTCGAAAAAGTTGAGGATTCAAATTTAATGGTGAATTATGCGACGACCCCACGGCCGCATTATTATGCTGTTCGAGACGTAAAAATGGGATTATTGTGGAGGATTCCCTGTAGTTCGCGTGTTGAGAAATATCAACGCATTATCCATGATCGTAAAAACCGCCATCGCTCAACTTTAGGGGTGAGGATTGTCAAAATTCGTGGGGAGAAAACAGTGTTGTTATTTCAAAGCATGTTTCCGATTCGTGAGAAATATATTGGTGGGCGATATTTCAGAGCGGGGATGCCTGTGCTGGTCGCTAACCCTGAAACTGTGGAGATTATTGAACGGCAGGCGAATCGTGTGATCACATTTATCCGGAGAGGGATTCGTTTTTTTCCAGATCAGCCAGACGCGATGCGCATCGAAAAATTGATGCTGGAAGAACTGGCACAAGCTGAAAAATAATTGGAACGCTGTCCTGTTTGACAGGGCGGTGTTTTTTTGTGTCCGGTGCACACAGAAACAGTGATGATAAACGCCGCCTCAAGAAGTATATTTAATGAATAAAATCTCAGATGATATATACATTTTGTCGGCGCATTTTGTTATAATTAATCATAAGATTATGGAATTTTCAGCGCGAAAAGTGTTCGTGTTGTAAATTTCAACGAAGTTGCTGCTTACATATCTGGAAAAGGAGGAAATCCCATGGCATTGATCAAATGTCCGGAGTGTGGGAAAGAAATCAGCGACCAGGCGCAAAGCTGTCCAAATTGCGGCTATCCGATCAACAACGCCCAGCAGCCGCCTGTCGCCGATTCCCAAACGTCTGATACAGCTACCACAGCATCACCCCCGCCGAAAAAGAAAGGCGCGCTGAAAATCGCTCTCGCCATTGGCGTGCTTGTGGTGATCGCTGCCGTTGCTGCGTTTGCGTTCTGGTCCTCGGGAAACAAAGCAAAAGACGCCCTGCGCGAAGACCTCAACGGCGTCTGGTACGGATTTGAATTTGGTGCTGATCAGGCGCTCAATTTTACCGACGACCGCCTCACCTACGACGCCAGCGAACGCGTCACCAACGAAGACCGCTACGCTCTCGCCAGCGAAGCCTTTGACTGGGAGCCCGTCAGCGGCGACACCATCTCTGTGAATGGCGACGAATACCGCGTCACCTTTGAGGAAAACAAAGGCGTCATGAATCTCTACCCAGCTCTCACCCATGACGCAGAGTTTGAATCCTTCGCGCGCACCAACTCGCAGGACGAAAAGATCTACGAAGTCACCGAGCGTTCTATTCAGGATTCCAAGCTCACCGGCGAGATTGTCGAGTCCAATTACAACATCACCAACAACAGCGAAAAGACATTCAAGCGCATCATGATCTGCTTCAAGCTGCAAAATTCTGAAACCGAAGACGTCATCTACAAGAAATATATCGCCGTCACACCGGAGGACGGCACCCTCGATCCTGGCGAAACAGAAACCTTCTATCTTTCCGTTCCATACACCGAAGTACAGAACATCAGCCAGGTGGACTACTGCGCAGCCGTCACCGTTGGTCAGGAACGGTAAGCAGCGCTGTAAAGATTCGGCATCTGCCCTCGACGGATGCCGATTTTTTTGTGCGCTGAAAAAGCGTGAGTATTGTGCGTGTGTCGTGCAGCGCCAGCTGCACAGGGATCCGGCGGATCCCCAACGGCGTATTGCGCCGTCATTGCATTAGCATTTACACTCACACTATCATTTTCATTAGCATTATCATTTACATTATCATTAGCTTGATTTGCTTGAGTTTGCTTAAGGATGCTTAAGTTTGCTTGAAACAGGTTGGAACCACTCACGCGCCCAGGTGGTAGCGATCCTGCAGCGGTATCTCAGCAAATGATCCTTGCAAATGATAAATTAGTATTGATTACAGTGTAATGGAAGTTGGCTACCAGCGACCACGCCGCTAGCGCGTCGGATCGCTGGTAGCCTTTTTATGCTGATAACGGGAAGTGCGCCAGGCTTGGAAATTTTTTTGCGCATTTTTCTTGTGCGCGCGAACAATAATGTGCACAAAAAGTAAAAATGACGTTTTTTCTGTTTGTAATCTTCTTAAATATGTTGCAAATTTTTTGATTGTGCGTCATAATAAACGCAAGGCGACACTGAAAGGAGGAGAAGGCTTATCCAACTGAGCAAAAAACAGATCCAGATTCTCGATATCGTAAAGTCGCAAAGTCCGATCACCGGAGATCATATCGCGTCTCAAATGAACACGACCCGTGCTTCTCTGAGATCAGATCTGACGCTGCTGACGCAGCTAGGGCTTCTGGAGGCGCGTCCACGCGTGGGCTATTATTACAACCAGTCGCGCCAGGGCTACGACATCTATATGAAGATGATCCAGATGTCTGTGGAAGATTATCAGAGCATGCCTGTTGTCGTTAATGAAAAGGCGTCGGCCTATGATGCGCTGGTGTCGCTGTTCATCAATAACATCGGAACGCTCTTCATTGTCAACGAAGAGGGCCTTCTGGATGGGGTGCTCTCGCGCAAAGATCTACTGAAACTGGCGATCGGCACGACGGATATGCACAAGGTGCCGGTGAGCGTAATCATGACGCGCATGCCTAACCTCATCATGACGACGCCGGACGAAAGTCTGTGGCACGCGGCGCAGAAACTGATCACGCATGAGATTGACGGGATGCCTGTGGTGAAACAGGTGGGCGAGGACAAGTTTGAGGTTTTGGGACGATTCACCAAGACGAATGTTGTCCGCGCTTTTGTGGATATTGGCTATGGATATGCGGGAGAAGACGTATGATGGATCAGGTTCAAAGAATTTCTGTTTACATTTTATCGGATTCTGTCGGTGAAACGGCGCAGTATGTGGCGCGTGCCGCGGCCAATCAGTTTCCGGGGATCGAAGTTTCCTACAAGCACATTCCTTTTGTGGAGGATGCTGCTTATATCACGGAGGTGCTGGAACGCATTGACCCGAAGGACAGCATTTTGTGCTTCACGCTGGTGGTCGAGCAGTTGCGCCAGTATGTGATCGATTTTTGCAAGAGCCACAGCATTCAGTATTTTGACATTTTGGATACGCCGTTTCAGGCGTTTGAAGCGCTGACGGGACAGCATCCTGTCGGTCGTCCTGGGCTGGTGCAGCGCATGGACGAAAGCTATTTCAAAAAGATCGAAGCGATGGAGTTCGCGATCAAATACGACGACGGCAAGGATGTCACGGGCATCACGTCGGCGGATCTGATCCTGATCGGTGTATCGCGAACGTCGAAGACGCCGCTTTCGATGTATATGGCGTATCGCGGCATTAAGGTGGCAAATGTGCCGCTGGTGCCGGAGGTAAAAGTTAATGAAAAACTGTTCGAGATCCCAAAGCACAAGATCATTGGGCTGACGATCCAGCCGGATATCCTGGGCGAGATCCGAACAGAGCGCGTGCGCGGATTGGGCGTGGCGAGTCCGACAGATTACACGGATCTCGGGCGCATCCTTGATGAGCTCGACTACGCGGAAAAGATCATGAAGCGGGTTGGCTGTCCGATCATCGACGTGACACATAAAGCAGTGGAAGAGACGGCTAGCGTCATTCTACAAATATACTATGGCAGAGGAGAGAATATCATTGGCTAAGAAATTTGTTTATTTATTCAACGAAGGCAACAAAGACATGCGCGCCCTCCTGGGCGGCAAGGGTGCCAACCTGGCAGAAATGACCAAGATCGGTCTGCCTGTTCCTCAGGGCTTCACGATCACGACGGAAGCCTGCAACGAATTTTTCACAGCTGGCCACAAGCTGCCGGATGGGCTTCTGGACGAAGCCTGGGTGGCGCTGCACAAGCTGGAAGAACACACTGGCAAAACCTTCGGCGATACGGAAAACCCACTGCTCGTTTCGGTGCGTTCCGGCGCTGCCATCTCCATGCCTGGGATGATGGACACGGTCCTCAACCTCGGTCTCAACGATGTGACGGTGAAAGGCTTTGCCAAGCTGACTGGCGACGAACGCTTCGCGCTGGACTGCTACCGCCGTTTCATCCAGATGTACGCCAACGTTGTCATGGGCGTTGATTCCTACAAATTTGACAACATCATCGAAAAGATCAAATCCGATCAGGGCGTCAAGGACGACTACGAACTCAATGCCGATAGCCTCAAAGAACTCATCGAGCTCTACAAGGGCGTCGTTGCCAAAGAAAAAGGCGTGGATTTCCCACAGGATCCAAAGGAACAGCTCGTCATGGCGATCACCGCTGTGTTCGATTCCTGGGGCAACAACCGCGCGATCGTTTATCGCCGCATCAACAAGATCCCAGATGACATCGGCACAGCTGTCAACGTGCAGTCGATGGTCTTCGGGAACATGGGCCCAACCTCCGGTACCGGCGTTGCCTTCACGCGCAACCCTGCCACTGGCGTCAAGGAGCTCTACGGCGAATATCTCATCAATGCGCAGGGCGAAGACGTCGTTTCCGGCGTGCGCACGCCACAGCACATTTCTCGCCTTGCAGAAGATCTGCCAGACGCGTTCAAGCAGTTCACCGATACCTGCGAATTGCTTGAAAAGCATTACACCGACATGCAGGATATCGAATTCACCATCGAAAACGGCAAGCTTTACATGCTGCAGTGCCGCAATGCAAAGCGCACGCTGGCAGCTGCTGTAAAATGCGCCGTTGATATGTACAAAGAAGGGCTCATCGACCGCAACACCGCCGTCATGCGTGTGGATGCCAACCAGCTCGATCAGCTGCTGCACCCAAGCATCGATCCAAAGGCGGAGATCAACGTCATCGCCACCGGGCTGCCTGCTTCTCCTGGCGCAGCCAGCGGTCACATTGTCTTCAATGCCGACGAAGCAGAAAAGCGCGGCAACAATGGCGACAAGGTCATCCTCGTGCGCAACGAGACCACGCCGGATGACATCCACGGCATCGTCACTGCGCAGGGCGTGCTCACCAGCCGCGGCGGCATGACCAGCCACGCAGCCGTTGTCGCCCGTGGTATGGGCCGCTGCTGCGTTTGCGGCTGCGACGCGCTGAAGCTCGATCTCGACGCTGAGACCATGCAGGTCGGCGATCTCCTGCTCAAGAAAGACGACGTCATCACCATCGATGGTTCCAACGGGAACGTCATCCTCGGTGAAGTACCTGTTATCCCACCAGAGCTCAGCGACGATTTCCAGCAGATCCTGGCATGGAGCGAAGAGCTCGCTCAGGAAGGCGGCATGGAAGTGCACGCCAACGCCGACAATCCTCGCGACGCCAAGAAAGCGCGTGAATTTGGCGCCACAGGTATCGGCCTCTGCCGCACCGAGCACATGTTCATGGAAGTGGAACGTCTGCCGATCGTGCAGCAGATGATCCTCGCCGAGGACGAAGAAGCGCGCAAAGAACCGCTCGCCAAGCTGCTCGAATTCCAGCAGGCCGACTTTTACGGCATCCTCGAGGCCATGGAAGGGCTGCCAACCACGATCCGTCTGCTCGACCCACCACTGCATGAATTCCTGCCAAACATGGAAAAACTCATGCTCGAGATCAACGATCTCAAGCACACCGGCGGCGATCCAGCTGTCATCGCTGAGAAGGAAGTGCTCCTCAAAAAGGTACGTTCCCTGCATGAAATGAACCCAATGCTCGGTCATCGTGGCTGCCGTCTCGGTGTGACCTACCCAGACATCTACAGAATGCAGGCGCGCGCCATCCTGCAGGCGACTGCTCAGCTCGTCAAGGAAGGCAAGGATATCCATGTTGAGATCGAGATCCCACTCGTCATCGACGCCAAGGAAGTCGAGATCCTGCGTGCAGAGATCGACAGCGTTGCTCAGGCTGTGATGGCAGAACAGGGCATCGAGATCCCTTACAAGGTCGGCGCTATGCTCGAACTGCCACGCGCCTGCCTGACCATCGACGAGATTGCTGAACACTGCGACTTCTTCACCTTCGGCACCAACGACCTGACGCAGACCACGCTTGGCTTCTCTCGCGACGACGCAGAAGGCAAGTTCATGCCGATTTATCTCGAACACAAGATCCTCAAGGACAATCCATTCGCTGTGCTCGACCGCAAGGCCGTTGGCAAGCTCGTTGAATACGCAGTCAAAAACGGCAGCGCTGTGAATGACAAGCTGACCTGGGGCATCTGCGGTGAACACGGCGGCGAACCAAGCTCCGTTGAATTCTGCCACGAAGCTGGCCTGACCTTCGTCAGCTGCTCGCCATACCGCGTGCCGATCGCTCGCGTTGCTGCGGCTCAGGCGCAGATTAAGAACCCTCGCTGAGTGAGTTAGGAGTTAGCCCTGCGGGGTCAGCTCGCTCTACTCGCTGACAGTGAGGAGTTAGAAGTTAGGAATTTTAGAAAGGACTTTTTGTCAAAGTTTTTGATGAAAAGTCCTTTTTTTGTACCCGCTGTTGCGGTAAGATGAAGATAGAATAATCTGATCATAGGAGGTAGATGACCATGATCCGAGAAATGATCGAACAGCAGGAGCGCACGATCTACGCAGCCTGCGCGAGTTTTGCCGACGCCAGCCGTGGACGCAGGCTGCCGGAAGAGCCAGACGCTGTGCGCACCTGTTTCATGCGGGACCGCGACCGCGTCATCCATTCGAAAGCGTTTCGCCGTCTCAAGCACAAGACGCAGGTCTATATCTCACCGGGAAACGACCACTACCGCACCCGTCTCACGCACACGCTGGAAGTCAACCAGATCGCCAAGACCATCGGTCGTGCGCTGCGACTGAACTGCGATCTCATCGAAGCGATCGCGCTGGCGCATGACGTCGGCCACACGCCGTTCGCCCACTGCGGCGAAAATGTGCTGGACGAATGCATGAGCGGCGGTTTTCGCCACAATGTCAACAGCGTACGCGTGCTCTCGAAGATCGAGTGCCACGGCGAGCGTCGCGGGCTGAATCTGTCCTGGGAGGTGCTCGACGGTGTGCTGCATCACAGCGGCTTCAGCAAAAACCGCGACCACGCCGCCACGCTGGAAGGACAGATCATCCGCTACAGCGACAAGATCGCCTATGTGCAGCACGACATTGACGATACGATCCGCGCCAATATTTTTCGCGAGGAAGATCTGCCCCAAGCCTACACCGATGTGCTCGGTCACGATCTCGGCGAGCGCATCACCGTGCTCGTGAACGATCTCATCGCCCAGGGACAGCGCATCACCGCGCCGGATTTTGACGGCGAGCGCATTCTCACCTTCAGCCCCGAGATCGACCAGGCGCTGCGGGGCTTGCGTTCCTTCATGTTCGACGAGGTGTACCAGGGGCCGGTCTGCCTGCAGGAGCGTGAGCGCGCCAGCTTCATCGTGCAGTTCCTCTTCGAATATTTCCTCAAGCATGTGGAAGCGATGCCGGAATTTTACGTGCAGACTGCCGAGGCAGAGGGCAAGGAACGCGCCGTCGCTGATTATATTTCCGGCATGACAGACAATTATTGCGTGGAGCTTTTCAAAGATCTCACGATTCCGCGCTCATTTATCCACGAAAACCCTGTACTTTGAGAGGGAGAAGTGCTATAATAAAACGACTGTCGATATCGACATTTTTTTGCTGTGCGCTTTGAAAGGAGGCCGACCGATGAGTGGTTCAAAGGGACGCATTCCCCAGGAGATCCTGGACGAGATCATTGCACGCACAGATATCGTAGATGTTGTCGGACGCTATGTCCCATTAAAAAAACAAGGGCAGAACTTTGTCGGTTTGTGCCCTTTTCATCATGAAAAGACGCCGTCGTTTTCGGTGTCGCAGAACAAGCAGATCTTTCACTGCTTCGGCTGCGGCGTCGGTGGCAACGTCTTCAAATTTCTCATGGAGATCGATCACCTGACATTTCCGGAGGCTGTCCGCAAGCTTGCCGGAGAGGTCGGCGTGAAGGTGCCGGAGCGCGAACAGAGCGAGGAAGAGCGCCGCGCCATGGCCAAACGCAATCGCCTGCTGAAATGGAACGAATTTGCGACCTATTATTATCAGGCGGTGCTGCACCGTCCGCAAGGCGCTGTCTACAATGCCTATCTGGATAAGCGCCAGATCACCCAGGAGACGAAGGAGCGTTTTCAGCTCGGTGGCTGTCTTGAAGGATGGGACGGGCTTTACGGCTATCTCAAAAAGAAGGGCGCATCTGACGAGGACCTCATCGAGATCGGCCTGGTCAGTCCGCGCAACAACGCGCGCGGCTGCTACGATCGTTTTCGCGATCGGCTGATGTTTCCGATCAAGGACGCGAACGGGCACGTCATCGCTTTTGGCGGGCGCATCATCGACGCCGAAAAAGCGCCGCAGAAATACATCAATTCCCCGGACAGCCCGGTCTTCCACAAGGGCCGAAATGTTTATGGCCTCGATCTGGCGAAGTCAGCGATCCGCGCAGCCGATCAGGTGATCATCGTCGAGGGCTACATGGATGTCATCGCCTGCCACCAGGCGGGATTGACGAATGTCGTCGCTCCTCTGGGAACGGCGCTCACCGAGGACCAGGTGAAGCTGCTCATGCGCTACACCTACAACTTCATCACCTCCTTCGACGGGGACGACGCCGGTGTGCGCGCGACGCTCAAGAGCATTGGCCTCATCGAGAATGCCGGCGGCAAGGCGCGGGTGCTCGCCATTCCTGAGCGCAAGGACCCGGATGAATACATCAAGGCCTATGGCATCGATGCTTTTCGCGCCCTGCTGCAGAACGCGGAGAATGGCTACGCCTTCCGGCTGACTCAGTCGCTGAAGCGTTTTCCTGGCGACAATATGGACCAGAAGCTCAGCGTGCTCGGCGATGTGCTGCCGTATCTGGCGAAGATCCGCCATCCGGCAGAGCTGGACGTGGCAGTGCGCCACACAGCAGATCGCCTTTTCCTCAGCGAGCAGGCGATCAAAAACGAGCTCGCCGCCTATCGGCGTGGCGCCGGACGACGCAATCGCTATCGCCAGCCGGAGGAAACCGAAGCACCGGTGGTTCAGGCAGCGCCAAAGCTGGATTTTCCGAAAAACGAGGTTGTGCTGCTCTGCGGGATGCTCGCAGATCCTGCTTTTGTCGAGCGGATCGAAGCCTGCGGCGGCGCGAAGCTGTTTCAGTCGGTGCTGCGGACGATCTACGAGGATTTTCAGGCGCAGGCCGCGCAGAATGGCCAGATCGACAGCTCCCGTCTGGATGTTGGCGTGAGCAGCGTATTTGCTGCGGCGACCATGCAGCATCCGGATGCGTTTCCGGAGGAGCTCGACAGCGCACAGCGCCAGGCGCTTTTGGAGCGAACACTCCTGGCACAGCAAAATCAACTGATCGATCAGCGATACAGAACGCTTTTAAATAAAATTGGATCTTTAGAGAAGGGTGGAAAGCCTGACGAGATGGAGCAAGCTTTGATTGAATTGGAAACGATACGCCAGAAAAAGACGCAGTTTGAAGACAGAATGAGAGGAGATAAAGGGTAATGGCAGAACAAGCGAAAACCGGAGACAGAAAAGACAACGCGAAGCAAGCCATTGTTCAATTATTGGCTCTTGGTCAGAAAAAAGGCGAGCTTACATACGAAGAGATCGGCGATGCCCTGGGCAAGATGGATCTCACGCCGGATGAAATGGAGATCCTGTTCGAGCAGCTCAATCAGCTCGGGCTGACCCTCAAGGACGATTCCGGCAGCCTCGATGACGACGATTTCGAGCCGACCGAGGACGATTTCAAGAGCGTCGAGGAAGAAGAGGAGATCGAGCTCGATCTTTCCATTCCAGATGACGTCGGCATTGACGATCCTGTGCGCATGTATCTCAAGGAGATCGGCCGCGTGCCGCTGCTCAAGGCGGACGAAGAAGTCGAGCTCGCCAAGCGCATGCAGGAAGGCGACGAGGAAGCGAAAAATCAGCTCGCAGAAGCGAATCTTCGCCTCGTTGTCAGTATTGCCAAGCGTTATGTCGGACGCGGGATGCTCTTCCTCGATCTGATCCAGGAAGGGAACCTCGGGCTTTTGAAAGCCGTTGAAAAATTCGACTACAAGAAAGGCTTCAAATTCAGTACCTATGCAACCTGGTGGATCCGTCAGGCCATCACCCGTGCGATCGCCGATCAGGCGCGCACCATCCGCATTCCGGTGCACATGGTCGAGACCATCAACAAGCTCGTGCGCGTATCGCGACAGCTGCTGCAGGAATTGGGCACCGACCCAACGCCGGAACAGATCGGCGCTGTCATGGACCTGGCGCCGGATCGCGTGCGCGAGATCCAGAAAGTTGCGCAGGAGCCTGTTTCTCTGGAAACGCCGATCGGCGAAGAAGAAGACAGCCACCTCGGCGATTTCATCGAAGACGAGGACGCGCCAGCGCCAGACGAAGCAGCAAGCTACATCCTGCTGAAGGAACAGCTGGAAGAAGTGCTGGAAACGCTGACGCCGCGTGAAGCGAAAGTTCTGCGCCTGCGTTTCGGTCTTGACGATGGCCGCTCCAGAACGCTGGAAGAAGTCGGCCAGGAATTCGGCGTCACCCGTGAACGTATCCGTCAGATCGAAGCCAAAGCCTTACGTAAACTGAGACATCCAAGCCGCAGCCGGAAGCTTAAAGATTATCTTGACTGATCTATTGCTTTGAGCTATACTATATAGGATGCATGGCGTCATGGGCCTATAGCTCAGCGGCAGAGCATCCGGCTCATAACCGGACGGTCCTTGGTTCGATGCCAAGTGGGCCCACGAAAGGTGTTTCAGTTTGACTGAAACACCTTTTTTCGTTTGCTGGAAAGGATGAAAAATGAACGCACTCAATGATTATGAAGAGACAATAGCTCTGGGCGAAAAACTCGGCGCCAGCCTTCAGCCGGGAGACATCCTGATTCTGGAAGGGGATCTCGGCGCCGGCAAAACGACGCTCACGCAGGGCCTTGCCAAAGGGCTCGGCGTGACAGAGTTTGTCAACAGCCCAACCTTTGTGATCATCAACGAATATTTCACAGGCCGGCTGCCGCTTTATCACATGGATCTCTACCGTGTGGAAGAAGAGGCGCAGCTCTACGACCTCGGCGTCGAAGAATATTTCTACGGCAACGGCGTCTGTGTGGTGGAGTGGCCGGAGATCGCGCGTGCCTTTTTGCCGGAGGATTTCGCGCAGCTCTCGCTGGCTCATGATGGAAACGCGCGCACGGTGGAGCTGAGCATCCACGGCGACTGCGCGCATATTAAGGAAGCTTACGATGAATATTTTAGCCTTTGATACGGCGAGCTCCTCAGGCGCCGTCGCGATCATGAAAGATGGGGCGATCATCGCCCACACACAATTGAATATCGGGCTCACCCATTCGGAGCAGCTCTTGCCGGCGGTGGATGATCTCATGCAGCTCACCGGGATGAAGATGGCGCAGTTTGACGCCATCGCCATCACGGCAGGGCCAGGCTCCTTCACCGGACTGCGCATTGGCTTTTCCACAGCAAAGGGCATGGCCCTGGGCCTGAAAAAACCGCTCATCCCGCTTTCGACGCTGGATGTGCTGGCGCAAAATGGCGCCGCTGTGCGCGGGCTCATCGTGCCGATCATGAACGCCCGCCGCAAGCAGGTGTATACCGCAGTCTATCGCTCAAACGGGCAGGAGATCACGCTCCAGAGCGATTATCAGGCGATCGCCATCGCCGATCTTCTGCAGGAGATCAAAGCGGTGGCTGGAGCGCCGTTGGTGTATTTCACTGGCGATGGCGTGGATGTTTTTGCTGAGACTATCCGTGAAACGCTGGGCGATCAGGCTGTGCTCGCCGAAGGCTGCAGAAAATTTGTCTGCGCCGATGCGCTGGCGCTGCTCGCTGAAAAAGAAGCGGCAGCCTGGGCGGATCTGCACGGCATGCGCGTGGAGCCGATGTATCTGCGCGAATCCGAAGCGGTGATTAAATGGCGCGAGGCGCATCCAGGTGAGTCCCTTGAGGATTGAGCAGGTCGCTGGCGCAGAAAAGCTGCGTGCGTTGAGCGTGCTGGAAGCGGCGTGTTTTCCCGACGACGCGTGGTCGGAGGAAGCGCTGGATGCATTTCTCGCAGCCTCGATCCGCAAGGCCTTTCTGCTCCTGGAAGAGGAGCAGGCGATCGGCTACATCATCCTCACCGTCTTTGACGGCGAAGCGGAGATCGAGCGGCTTGGCATTGCGCCAGAACAGCGCGGCGCGCATAAGGGACGCCGTATGCTCACAGCGGTGCTGGACCTTTTGGCGGCAGAGCGCTGCCTGCTCGAGGTGAACGCGCACAATCTCGCTGCGGTGAAATTATACGAAGCCTGTGGGTTTGAGACGTTCAGCAAACGAACGGCATATTATCATGATGGCGCCGACGCGCTCATGATGGAATGGAAGAGGAAAAATGAATGAATTGAGAAGTGTGATCCTGGCTATTGAATCCAGCTGTGATGAAACAGCCTGTGCGGTGATCCGCGATGGCCATGAGATCTGCGCGAATGTGGTTTCGACGCAGATCAAGATCCATGAAAAATTTGGCGGCGTGGTGCCGGAGGTGGCATCGCGCAAGCATTTGGAATACATTGATATTGTCATAGAAGAAGCGCTGGCAGAAAGCGGCTACAGCTTTGCAGAGCTCGACGCCATCGCTGTGACTATGGGGCCGGGGCTGATCGGTGCGCTCCTGGTTGGCCTGAGCACAGCCAAGGGGCTGGCTTATGCGCTGGAAAAACCGCTCATCGGCGTGCACCATATCGAAGGGCATATTTACGCGAACTTTCTGGCGCATCCGGAGATCACACTGCCGTGTATCTGTTTGGTTGTTTCCGGTGGTCACACGAACATTGTCAAGATCGCTGCCCACGGTGACTATGAGATTCTCGGGCAAACGGTGGACGATGCAGCCGGCGAAGCCTTTGACAAAGTGGCGCGCGCCATCGGCCTGGGCTATCCAGGCGGACCAAAGATCGACGCGCTGGCCAGGGAAGGCGATCCATCAGCAATCGCGTTTCCCCGCGCCAAGCTCGACGAGCCGCTCAATTTCAGCTTCAGCGGCTTGAAATCTGCGGTGTTGAATTATCTCAATCAGGCGGAGATGAAGGGCGAGACGATCGACCGCGCCAATGTGGCGGCAAGCTTTCAGGAGGCGGTCGTCGATGTGCTCGCCAGCCACACGGCGCAGGCCATGCAGGAGCACGACATTCATACGCTGCTCCTTGCCGGCGGCGTTTCGGCAAACTCCCGCATCCGCGCGCGCTTTGAACAGCTTTGCACCGACGCTGGCTACGCGCTTTATTATCCGCCGCTCTCGCTGTGCACCGACAACGCTGCGATGATCGGCGCGGCAGCAGCTTATAAATATGATAGAAATGAATTTGCCGGTTATGATCTGAATGCAGTTGCACAATTACCGTTTTCCGAGTATGTTATCAATATGAAACAGTAGCACAATTTTTGTTTACGGGAAGGAGGCCGCAAAATGAAGATCAATCTTGTCAACGATGACCAGCTGCAGATCATCGTCACCAAAAACGACATGTTTGGCAGAGACATGAGAGCATTATTCAGGGACATCATTGAACAGGCGCGGCTTCAATTTGGCTTCGAAGTGGTCCACAACACAAGCCTGATGGTCGAGGCCTATCCACTCTCGGAAGAGAGCATGATCCTGACGATCACCAAGATCAACGCCGAGGACGTCAACTTCGATCTCTTCGTGGCAAACGGCACAGTCGACGAGCCATGGGCGGTGTTCGAGTTTGGCGAGCTGGACGATGTGATCGAGCTGGCGAAGCTCGTCAAGGACGGCGCCGACAGCGACAGCGCCCTGTACAAATACAACGAGCGCTACGAGCTGTACGTTCACGATGTCAACGGCATCGCTGAAGAGATGCGCGGACACTTCGTTGAATATGGTGAAATGACGCAGATGACCAGAGAGTTCCTGGATGAACATGGACAGCTGTTGATCAGCGAAAAGGCTCTGATGGTCCTGGGAAATCTATAACAGTGAGCACTGTATACGCCATGGTATACAGTGCTTTTTTGGGAGAAGCAAAATGGATGAAAGACAAGCGCAGATCTTAGAGATCCTGGATGAAAATTATGGTGAGATCGGCTCGGGATTGAATTTCCACACGCCGTTTGAGCTCCTGGTAGCGACGATCCTTTCGGCGCAGTCCACAGACGTGCGTGTGAATATGGTGACGCCGGGGCTGTTCGCAAAATATCCGACGGCTTTTGAGATGAGCCAGGTGTCGGAGGAAGCGCTGGCGCAGGACATCAATTCGATCGGGCTCTATCGCAACAAGAGCAAAAGCATCATCAAGGCGTCGAAAATGCTCGTGGAGAAATACCACGGCGAGGTGCCAGCGGAACGCGAGAAGCTGCAGGAGCTGCCGGGCGTTGGCCGCAAAACGGCGAACGTGGTGCTCTGCAACGCTTTTCATATTCCGGCGTTCGCTGTGGACACCCACGTTTTCCGCGTGACGCAGCGGCTCGGTTTTGCCAAGCACAAAACAGTGGAAGGCGTGGAGCAGCAGCTGATGGCGACGATCCCAGAAGAACTCTGGTGCAGCGCCCACCATCTTTTCATCTGGCACGGGCGAAAAATCTGCAAGGCGCAGCGCCCGTTGTGTGATGAATGTTGTGTGCATGACCAATGTCCTTCCGCTGATGGAAGAAATAATTCTAAATGATTAAAAAAATCGAAATATTTCTCTGTTTTACCTATACAAGCAAATGATTTAATGCTACAATTGGAATGATGTAGTATGGAGGAGTATGATGAGAAACAACGTCCTGTTTACTTTGCTGCACGACGTCTGGGGCGAGAGCGCAAGTGAGAGCTTGCGGCTCGTGATGATGCGGCTGGACGAGGAGATGCTGTGCGCAGCGGATCTCGACCAGCTCTCGCAAGCAGTGCCGGAACTTCCGAAAGAAAAATGGCAGGCCTGGTGTGAGTATTATTCGCCGGAGCGCGCCAGCTTGCGCGAAAAGCTTCTGGCAGATATGCACATCCAGGTGCTGAGCTATGTGGATCCGGCTTATCCAGCGTGCTTAAAGGAAGTGTACAAGCCACCGAGTCTGCTCTATATCAAAGGACAGTTTCAGCCAGCTTCTCTGAACATCGGCATGGTTGGCAGCCGTCGTGCGACGCCGTACGGGAAAAATGTTTCCTACACACTGGCGAAAAACCTTTCGGCAGAAGGCGTCTGCATCATCAGCGGCCTCGCGAAAGGGATCGACGTCAACGCCCACAAGGGCGCGATCGAAGGCCCAGGCGGCACGATCGCTGTGCTGGGCTGCGGCATCGACAGGATCTACCCGCGTGAAAACGCGAAGATGTATGATGCGATCACCAGCCATCCCTGCGGTGCCATCGTTTCTGAATGGCCGCTGGGCGCGCCGGCGACGGCCTGGCATTTTCCAGCGCGCAACCGCATCATCGCCGGTCTGTCTGATGGGCTGGTCGTGGTTGAGGCGGCGAAAAAGAGCGGCTCGCTGATCAGCGCCAGCTATGCGCTGGAATATGGAAAAGAAGTGTTCGCTGTCCCTGGGCTCATCACCAGCCCTGAGTCTGTAGGCTGTCACCGTCTGATCAAGGACGGTGCGAAGCTGGTGGCGCAGGCGACAGATATATTAGAAGAATTTGGGCAGATCACGCTGTTCAAGGAAGCAGCGCCTGAGAAAAAGACGCGGGCGTTCTCACCGGAAGAGCAGAAGGTCTACAATGCGCTCAGCAGCGTGCCGCAAAGCGTGGAGGAGATCTGCGCAGCCAGCAAGCTGCCGGTGAATACGGTGAACGGAGTGCTGCTCGAATTTGAATTAGAGGATATCGTGCTGCAGGATTACGGCAGACGGTATGCGAAAATTGATAGTTGAGTAAGAGGTATTGCTTTTATGTCACAAACCTTAGTTATTGTAGAATCTCCCGCAAAAGCGAAGACCATCAAGCGCTATCTTGGCAAGAATTATTCCGTGACGGCCTCTATGGGGCATGTGCGGGATCTTCCAAAGAGCCAGTTTGGCGTCGATGTGGACAACGATTTTGCAGTAAAATATATCAATATCCGTGGCAAAGGCCCATTGATCAAGGAACTGAAGAAGGCTGCCAAAAAAGCCGACCGCGTGCTTCTCGCGAGCGACCCTGACCGCGAAGGGGAAGCGATCGCCTGGCATTTGCAGTACATCCTGGGTCTCGACGCGGACAGCAAATGTCGTGTTTCTTTCAACGAGATCACGAAGGATGCTGTAAAAAATGCCATCAAGGAACCGCGTGCGATCGATATGGATCGCGTGGATGCGCAGCAGGCGCGCCGCGTGCTCGACCGCATTGTCGGCTACAAGCTGAGCCCGCTGCTCTGGCGCAAGGTGAAAAAAGGCCTCAGCGCCGGACGCGTGCAGTCTGTGGCGCTGCGTCTCATTTGTGAGCGCGAAAAAGAGATCCTTGATTTCATTCCGGAGGAATACTGGTCGCTGGAAGTGACGCTGAAAAACCACGAGAAAAAATCCTTCCAGGCGAAGCTCGCCAGGAAAAACGGCAAAAAACTGCCGACGATCGGCTCCAAGGAAGAAATGGACGCCATTCTCGCTGAGCTCAAGGGCGCAGCGTATGAGGTGGCTTCGGTGAAAACCTCTGGCAAACAGCGCAAGGCGCCGCTGCCGTTCACGACCAGCGTGATGCAGCAGGAAGCCAACAAAAAGCTGAACTTCACGGCCCGCAAAACAATGCGCATCGCCCAGGGACTGTACGAAGGTGTGACGCTCGGCCGTTCCGGCAGCATCGGGCTGATCACCTACATGAGAACCGACTCGACGCGTGTTTCCGATCAGGCGAAGGAGCAGGCGCGTAATTATATCAACGAGCACTACGGCGCCAATTATTATTCCGGCCATGCTGGCGCAGGCAAGAAAAGTGGCAGCCAAAATGTGCAGGATGCCCACGAAGCGATCCGCCCGACTTATATCGACAAGGATCCAGAGAGCATCAAACAGTATCTCTCAAACGACGAGTACAAGCTCTATAAGCTCATCTGGTCGCGCTTCATCGCCAGCCAGATGGCTGCAGCGAAATTCGACGTGACCAACGCAGAGATCATCGCAGGCGATTATGGCTTCTCGGCCAGCTACACGGTGAATGTGTTCCCTGGTTATCAGATCGTCTACAACGATCAGAGCGAGGCGAAGAAGGAAAAGGAGCTGCCGGCGCTTACTGCCGGCGAAAAGCTGACCCATGTCAAGGACAATCCGGAGCAGCATTTCACCCAGACGCCTGCGCGCTACACCGAAGCGTCGCTGGTCAAAACGCTGGAGGAAAAGGGCATTGGACGACCAAGCACCTACGCCTCCATCATCGAGACGATCACAGCGCGCAACTATGTGTACCGCGAAAAGAAAAGCTTCTACACGACGGAGATCGGCGAGCTGGTCAATGAGCTCCTGGTGCAGAATTTTGGCGACATCATCAATGTCAATTTCACAGCGCATCTTGAGAGCGACCTTGACCTGATCGAAGAAGGGGAGCGCGAGTGGAAGGAAGTCATCCGCAAATTCTACGACATCTTCAGCGAAAAGCTCGCCATCGCTGAGCAGAACATCGGCGACGATGTGAAGATCGAAGACGAGATCACAGACATCCTCTGTGAAAAATGCGGCCGACCTTTCGCGATCAAAATGGGCCGCTATGGCAAGTTTTTGGCTTGCACAGGATTTCCAGAATGCAAAAATGCCCGCCCGCTGTTTGAGGAGATTGGCGTGATCTGTCCAAAATGCGGCGAAGGCCACGTTGTCAAGCGTCGCTCCAAGAAAGGCCGCGTCTTCTACGGCTGCGACCGTTATCCGGATTGCGACTTTGTCACTTGGGAAAAACCGACGGGTGAGATCTGTCCGCAGTGCGGCGAAGGCTATCTCGTCGAGCACGCCACAAAGAAGGGCATCAACAAAGTATGTTCCAATAAGAATTGTAATTATAAAGTAGAGATCGATGGTGAAAGCGATGACTGAGACAAACACAATCACGGTGATCGGCGCCGGTCTGGCAGGATCGGAAGCGGCCTGGCAGATCGCCAGCCGGGGATGCTCTGTCAGACTCTACGAAATGCGCCCGCAGAAACAGACGGTCGCCCACCACACCGGCGGCTTTGCTGAGCTGGTCTGCAGCAATTCGCTGCGCGCCGACCAGCTGGCGAGCGGTCCCGGGCTGCTCAAGGAGGAGCTGCGCCGCATGGGCTCGCTTGTCATGGAAGCGGCGGACCACACGCGTGTGCCTGCCGGTGGTGCGCAGGCGGTCGATCGTGAGGCGTTTTCCGCCTGGATCACAGAAAAGATCAAAGCTCATCCAAACATCGAGGTGATCTGCGAAGAGGTAGAAGCGCTGCCGGAGAACGACGTGGTCGTTTGTGCCTCGGGACCGCTGACCTCGGACGCCCTGTTTTCCTCGATCAAAGCGCTGACAGGCGCGGACACGCTCTATTTCTACGACGCGGCAGCGCCGATCGTGACAGCAGAGAGCGTGGATATGACCCGCGCATTCTGGCAGTCGCGCTATGACAAGGGCGAGGGCGCAGATTATCTGAACTGCCCGCTGACCGCCGAGGAATACCGCGTGTTTTACGACACGCTCATGGGCGCAGAGTGGATCCCGACGAAGGATTTTGAAAAGGAGATCTTTTTTGAGGGGTGCATGCCGGTCGAGACGATGGCCAAGCGCGGCTATCAAACGCTGCTCTTCGGCCCGATGAAGCCCGTCGGCCTGCGCGATCCGCACACCGGCGAAACGCCGTTTGCTGTGGTGCAGCTGCGCCGCGAGGACGAAGAAGGCCGCCTGCTGAATATGGTCGGCTTTCAGACGCGCACAAAATGGGGCGATCAGAAAAAAGTCATCCAGACGATCCCCGCGCTGGCAAATGCCGAGATCGTGCGCTACGGGGTGATGCATCGCAACACCTTCCTCAACGGGCCGATGGTGCTCCGCGACACCTGCCAGATGAAAGCGAAGGAGAACATTTTCTTCGCCGGGCAGATGACAGGCGTGGAGGGCTACATCGAATCGACAGCCAGCGGGCTGGTCGCCGGGATCAATGCTGCGCGTCTCGCGCATGGCGAAGCGCCGCTCGTTTTTCCACGAACGACGGCCATCGGCGCGCTGATGAACCACGTTGGCAATTCGCCGACAGATCATTTTCAGCCGATGAACATCAATTTTGGCCTCTTGCCATCGCCAGAGCGACGCCTGCGTTCCAAAAAAGAGCGCAACGCCTATTACGCAGAGCGGGCGCTGGGCGATCTGGCTGAATGGATGGAAGAAAATCATGTACGATGACCTGCGCGAAGGCTTTACGGAATACCTGCGCTACGAACGCAAGCTCAGCGAAAATACGATCGCCGCGTATGAGCGGGATGTCGATCAGTATCTGCGCTGGCTCGACAAGGAGGGCATTGCCCTTCCGGAAGTCGACAAGGTGGTGGCGCGCTCCTGGTTGTTCCGTTTGAGCCGCGAAAAATTATCGAAAAATTCCCTTTCGAGAAAAATTTCCAGCATTAAGCGGTTTTACGCTTATCTGATCGAGATCCACGCTGTCCAGGTGAATCCGTTTCAGACGATCCACTCGCCGAAAAAGGACAAGCCCCTGCCCAAGGTGATCAAGGAAGTGGACATGGAAGAATTTTTCTCGCAGATTTATAAAAAAGACGATCCCCTGTCCCAGCGGGATCAGGTGTTGTTTGAGCTGCTCTACGGTTCCGGTATGCGTGTGTCGGAGGTGTGCGCAGTGGATATCTGCGATGTGCAGTCCGGCGCGCATATGCGCGTCATCGGCAAGGGCAACAAGGAGCGCATCGTGCCGCTGAGCAGAAAAACGCAGGAGATCCTCGCGCGCTATCTGGAGGCCGGCGGTGGTCGCGCGCTGCTTGCAGAAAAAGCCAAGGGCGCGCCGGAAAAATCGGCGCTGCTGTTGAACCACATGGGCGCGCGATTGACGCGGCGCGGTGTGATCTACATCATTGACAAATATGTCCGACAGGGCGCGCTGCATTATCATGTGTCGCCGCACAGCTTTCGCCACAGCTTCGCGACGCATCTCCTGGACCACGGCGCAGATCTGAAAATGATCCAGGAGCTTTTGGGTCACAGCAGTCTGTCCACAACACAGATCTATACGAAGGTTTCTTCTACGAGGCTGCGCGAGCTCTACAACGCCGGGCATCCTCATGCATAAGGAGCGATAAAATGACGACTTTTCATTCAACAACGATCGTGGCTGTCCAGAAAAATGGCAGGATCGCCATGGCTGGAGATGGTCAGGTGACCATGGGCGAGACCACGATCATGAAGGGCACTGCCAGAAAGGTGCGCCGACTGTATGGCGACAAGGTTGTCGCAGGCTTTGCCGGTTCGGTGGCAGATGCGTTTATCCTATTTGACAAATTTGAAAATCATCTGGAGCAATGCCACGGGCAGCTCGCCCGGGCAGCGGTGGAGCTGGCCAAGGAATGGCGCAGCGAAAAGGTGGCGCGCAATTTGGAAGCACTGCTCCTGCTCGCAGATGGCACAGATCTCTTCCTCGTCAGCGGCAATGGCGAGGTCATCGTGCCAGACGAAGGCATTGCGGCGATCGGCTCCGGCGGCAATTATGCGCTGGCCGCCGCCCGCGCGCTGAAGGAAAACACCGAGCTCTCAGCAGCGGAGATCGCGCGCAAATCTCTGGAGATCGCCGCGAGCATCTGCGTGTACACCAACGACAACATCATCGTCGAAGAGATTGGAGGGGAGGATGCGCATGAGTGAGGCCAATGAACCGATCAAGATCCCGAACATGATGCCCAAGGAGATCGTCGCTCATCTCGACAAATACATCATCGGCCAGGACGAAGCCAAGAAGAGCATCGCCATCGCGATCCGCAATCGCTATCGGCGCAGCCGCCTGCCGAAGGAGATGCAGGAGGAGATCTCGCCGAGCAACATCATCATGATGGGCCCGACAGGCGTCGGCAAGACAGAGATCGTGCGCCGCGCCAGCAAGATCCTGGGCACACCGTTTGTCAAGGTGGAAGCGACAAAATTCACCGAGGTCGGCTACGTCGGCCGTGATGTCGAGAGCATGGTGCGCGATCTCGTGGAAGCGTCGATCCGTCTGGTGCGCGCTGAAAAGATCAAAGCCGTGCAGGGCGAAGCGCAGAAGCTCGCGACAGAGCGACTCATCGATATCCTCGTGCCGTCAAAGAAAAAGCAGCGCAGCGGCAATAATCCCTTTGAGATGCTCTTCGGCGCACAGCAGCAGAGCGACAGCGCCGCCGACGCCGAAGAAGAACGGCGTTGCAACGACCAGAAGGTGATCTTCAAGGAGAAGCTGCGTCGCCACGAATTTGACGACCAGGTCATCGAGATCGAGGTTGAAGAAAAGCGTATGACCAACGACATGCTCTCCGCAACCGGCATGGACCAGGTCATGGATAATATGAACGATATGATGAAAAACATCATGCCGGCGAAGAAGAAGAAAAAACGTGTGACCGTCACCGAAGCGCGGGATATTCTCGCCGAAGAGGAAGCAGAAAAGCTCATCGACGAAGACCTCGTGGCCCAGGAAGCCATCGCGCTGGCAGAAAACCACGGCATCATCTTTATCGACGAGATCGACAAGATCGCCGAGACCAATGTGAACGGCGGCGGCGCCGGCGTTTCCCGCGAAGGCGTGCAGCGCGACATTCTGCCGATCGTCGAAGGCAGCGTCGTGAAGACCAAGTATGGCCCGATCAAAACCGACCACATCCTCTTCATCGCTGCCGGCGCCTTCCATGTGAGCAAGCCGGAGGATCTCATTCCAGAGTTGCAGGGGCGTTTTCCTTACAAGGTGCAGCTGCACTCCCTGGACAAGCACGATTTTGTCCGCATCCTCACCGAGACAGAGCATTCACTGCCGGAAAAATACGAAGCCTTACTGGCTGTTGACGATACAGCACTGACATTCACAGAAGACGGACTGGAGGCGATCGCGGAATACGCGTATGAACTGAACGAAAATGAGGAAGATCTAGGTGCTCGACGATTGGTTTCTGTTATGGAAAAAGCCCTGCTCGACACTTTGTACGAAGCAGGCGGAAGCCATCAGGAAATTGTAGTTGATGAGGCGTTTGTGAAAAATGTATGCAAGCTGAACATTATCGAGAACCAGCTCGATAAGTACATATTATAAGGAGGAAGCAAAATGAGCGCAACATTATTAGAAAAAACCAGACTATTGAACCGTGCCCTGCAGAGCGGGTCGCCAGAGGATGAATCTCTGATCAACTTTAACGAGATCGCAGAGATCTTGTCCGACACCATCAACAGCAACGCGTATATCCTCGGTGAAAAGGGTGAGCTCATGGGCCATCACTTCCTCGAAGGATTCAACTGCGACGTCATGGAGAAATTCGTCTACCAGGAAGGCAAAATGCCTGAAAGCTACAACGAAGGACTCATCGCCACCGATGAAACCATCTCCAATATTCCAAACACCAACGGCCTGTGCATTTTCCAGGGAGAAAAATGCGTCTTCGGTGACAAAAAGACCACCGTTGTGCCGATCTTTGCTGGCAACAAACGCCAGGGCAGCCTGATGCTCGGGAAGTTCAACGTCGATTTCACCGACGACGACCTCATCCTCGCTGAATACGGCGCCACCTTCGTCGGCATCGAAATGCTGCGTCTCAAGAATAAGGAAGAAGCCGAGGAAAACCGCGAGCGCGTCGCCGTGCAGATCGCGCTGGACACCCTCAGCTATTCTGAAATGGAAGCCATCGAACACATTTTCTCCGAGCTCGAAGGCGACGAAGGCATCCTCGTTGCGTCCAAGATCGCTGACCGCGTCGGCATCACCCGCTCCGTCATCGTCAACGCGCTGAGAAAATTTGAATCCGCCGGCGTCATCGAATCCAAATCCCTCGGCATGAAGGGGACCTACATCCGCCTGCTCAACAAATATCTCATCGACGGCATCAAGAGCCGCACCAAATCCAAACGACTTTGATCAACCCAGAGGGCCCAAGCGGCCCTCTTTTTTCTGCGCCAGCAGCCGGAAATATCGGGAAAAATCAAATCTCAGCGCGCCAAGCTTGTCCCCTTATCAGCCACATGCTATAATATTTTTTATGAAAACCGACCATGGAGGGTGAAAAGATGTATTGTAGCAACTGTGGAAAAAAGCTGTCACCAGATGATTACTTTTGCTCCAACTGTGGCACCCCAGTCCTGAGACAGGGACTTTTTGACGACGATGATTCCGACGCCCATGAGGACGCCTTTGAAGAAACCAGACTCTTTACCGCCGAAGAACTCGGCCAGTATCTGAACGACGACGAGGAGCTTGCCAAGGCCCACGAAGCCCAGTCGCAAGCCGCCCACGCCCAGGCGCAGCCAGCCGCCGAGCCGGAAAAAGCCACCGCTTCGCAGCCAGCCGATAAGGCCGTCGCCTCCGCCAAGGTTGCCGCCGCCGAGATGGTGGGCGCAGCCGGCGCCTTTGCCGGAAAGTTCAAAGCCGGCCTCGGCGCAATGAAGGCAAAGCAGGCCGAAAAGAAGCAGGCGCAGGAAGCCGCCCGCGCCGAAAAAGCCGCGCAGCAGACATCCTATGAAGCACCAGAGGAAGATCCGGTGAGCGCCTATATCGCAGAGGAAGAAGTGGCGCAGAAAAAAGTCAGCCGCCAGAGCGACGAGCCCGTGTCCATGAAAAAGATCGTGCTCCCAGTCATCGTGCTCGGCCTCATCATCGGCCTCGTCATCGGCCTCGTCGTCACCCAGCCATGGAGCAGCGGCGCCGACGACACAGCAGAAGCAACCGACGAAGCCACCACCGGCATCGTGATGATGGTGGAATGATAAAGTTACCACGCCCTGAGCGTACACAAGCTGTGCGCCAGGGCGTGGTTTTTTCGTCCAGCTCGCCAGCGGAAAATCTGTAAACCGTTCAAAATGAGCAAAACTGGTCAATTTTCAGCAAAATTGGTAAGAAAAAATCCTTGACAGTATGGTATAACAAAACGAACAAATCACCAGGAAAGGATTGACCATCATGACCCTCTCCAGTAGACTCCTAGAGAAGAGAAGAGAAGAGAAGAGAAGAGAAGAGAAGAGAAGAGAAGAGCGCGTAGTCCGCGCTGCAGACTGTAGATAAACCCTATTTTGGCTAGATGCCAAAATAGGGTTTATCTACAGTCTGACACGACGCGTTGCGTCGCGCTTCTCGGTAGCCTTTTTATTTTATTGGCGAGCGTGCGCACACCACAAATTTTTCCCGCTTTGTTTCGAAGAAACAAAGCCACCACCATTAAACATTACTAATTTCTAATTAATCATTGAGAGATAATCATTATTCATTGCCAGCGAGCGAAGCAAGCTGGCCCCGCAGGGCTCATTAATCATTTGCGCGCGAAGCGTGTAACGTTATGGAGAAAATATCAAGATTCCTTCCGGCGCGTTGACAATTATTTGCAGATTCGCTTATAATCTAACCCGGTTAGCAAATTGTGAAAGGAGGATGCAGATGGCGACGCAGGAGGATATTGAGCGGCTGTTTGCGCTGTTTTGCGAGGCGCATCCCCAGGATTCGCTGCGGGAGATGGACAAAACCTCTGCTGGTCAGGGCGCGGTGCTGCGCTATCTGGCGTCGGTAGAAGAGCCGGTGACCTCGGGGCAGATCGCGCAGGCGCTTGGCGGCAGCACAGCGCGCATGGCGGTGCTCCTGAAAAAGCTGGAGGCGAAGGGGCTCATCAGCCGCACGCCTGGCGAAAACGACGCGCGCACAACGGTGGTGCGGCTGTCGCAAGCGGGCTGGGAAAAGGTGAACGCGGTACAGCGTGATATTTACCAGATCCTGGGCACGCTGATCGACGAACTCGGCCTGGGGCGGATGCTGGCTTTCGCGGAAACGGCGAAGGAGATCCGCGTGATCTGCGAGCGGCTGCAGATGCCGGTGGCGCAGGAGCCTCACGAGGAGTAAATTTTTTTTGTAGAATTATCTAACCGGGTTATGGAGCGCCATCCAAGAAGCCGAGCCGAAAGGCGACGGCTGATTGGCTAATGGCGCCCATGCGAGGCCGGCCCAAGAGAGCGAGACTAATGTCAAAGCTCGATTGGCTGCCGGCTACTGCTGGGTTTTTTAGCGATAAAGGAGAAGGATATGCTGAAATTATTAGGGAAATTTACGAAGAAGGAGTGGCTGCTGGCGGCGCTTTCGGTGGCGTTTGTGGTGGTGCAGGTCTGGCTGAGCTTGACGATGCCGGATTACATGCGCGAGATCACGATGCTGATCCAGACGCCAGGCAGCGAAATGCCGGAGATCCTCTCGGCAGGCGGGATGATGTTGGCCTGCGCGCTGGGGAGTCTGGCTGCGTCGGTGGTGACGGCGGTCTGCGCGGCGCGCATTGGCACGTCGTTCAGCGCGAATGTGCGCCGCTTGCTGTTTGCGAAGGTGCAGGCGTTCTCGATGGAGGAGATCGGTCATTTTTCCACGGCGAGCCTGATCACCCGCTCGACCAACGATGTGACCCAGGTGCAGATGCTGATCGTGCTGGGGCTGCAGATGCTGATCATGGCGCCGATCATGGCTGTCTGGGCGATCTGCAAGATCGCTGATAAGCAGTGGGAGTGGACGATGTCCACGGCGGCTGCGGTGGGCGTGCTGCTCATCGTTGTGCTGGTGGCACTGGTGCTGGCGCTGCCGAAGTTTCGCAAGCTGCAGCAGCTGACGGACGATCTTAACCGTGTCACCCGCGAAAATCTCACTGGTCTGCGTGTGGTGCGCGCCTACAACGCGGAGGATTATCAGGAGCACAAGTTCGATCTTGCCAACGATAATCTCACGCGCACGCAGCTTTTTGCCCAGCGCACGCTGGCGTTTCTGATGCCGAGCATCCAGCTGATCATGAGCGGGCTGTCGCTGGCGATCTACTGGATCGGCGCGGTGCTGATCGATGCGGCGAACATGGTTGGCAAGGTGTCGCTGTTTTCGGATATGATGGTGTTTTCCCAGTACGCGATCCAGGTGGTCATGAGCTTTATGATGCTGGTGATGATCTTCATGCTCCTGCCGCGTGCGCAGGTTGCTGCCAAGCGCATCAACGAGGTGCTCGCGACGGAGCCGGCCATCCACGACGGCACGCGCACAGAAGGCGCAGAGGGCCACGCTGGCGAGGTTGTTTTCAAAAACGTCAGCTTCCGCTATCCAGACGCGGAGGACAGCGTCATCGAGAACATCTCATTTACGGCAAAGCGCGGCGAAACGATCGCTTTCATCGGCGCCACTGGCTGTGGCAAGAGCACGGTGGTGAACCTGATCCCGCGCTTTTACGATGCCAGCGAGGGCGAGGTGCTGGTGGATGGCGTAAACGTCCGCGAATACACGCAGCAAGCGCTGCGCAACAAGATTGGCTATGTGTCGCAGAAGGCGGTCCTCTTTGCCGGCAGTGTGCGCGACAACATCAATTTTGGTGACAACGGTCGCGGCCCGATCGCCGACGAGATGGTGAAGCAGGCCATTGCCACCGCTCAAGCCACAGAGTTCATCGAGCAGATGGAGGATGGCTACGACGGCCGCGTCTCCCAGGGCGGGGACAATTTCTCCGGCGGGCAGAAGCAGCGGCTCTCGATCGCGCGCGCTGTGGCGCGTCAGCCGGAGATCTTCATCTTCGACGATTCGTTCTCGGCGCTGGATTACAAGACCGACCGCACCCTGCGCGCCACCCTCGATCGCGAATGTGGCGATGCCACGCGCTTCATCGTGGCGCAGCGCATCGGCACCATCCGCGATGCGGATAAGATCATCGTCCTCGACGAAGGGCGCATCGCCGGCATGGGCACCCACGACGAGCTTATCAAAACCTGCGAGGTCTATCAGCAGATCGCCCTTTCGCAGCTTTCAAAGGAGGAACTGGCATAATGGCACATTCTCACAACAAACGCCACGGCGGCTACCGCGGCCATAACAAGCCAAAGGACCTCGTCGGTACCTGGAAAAAACTGCTCGGCTACTGCCGCAGATATCTGGCTGTGTTTATGATCGCCATTCTCTGCGCAGCAGCGGGCACTGTGCTGACGCTGATCGGGCCGGACAAGCTCTCGGAGATGACCGACACCATCACCGCCGGCATCACGCCGAACACCGAGGCGCTCACCGAGCTCACCGAGGCGGTCAGCGAAAACGCCGCTGCCAATATGCAGGAGGTTTCCACGGCCATCGCCGCCAATCTCCAGAGCAGCACGCCGAAAGCCATCACCGTGAACGGCTCGGAGATCTCCCTCGCCGACCAGCAGGCCACGCTCTCGATCCTCGCCGGGGTGGATGATCCCGACGCCGCCACCATGCAGGATGCTATGGCGCAGCTGCCAGATGCTGTAACTGCCGCTCTCTACAGCGACGTCACCATCGACGGCCAGACCATCAGCGCCGCCGATCAGCGCGCCGCCATGGACATTATGTCTGGCATCGACCCCGAAGAGAGCGAGGACGCTCTGGAAGCAATGGATAAGCTGCCGGATTCTGTCTACAGCCTGATCGCGCCATCCATCGATATGGACAAGGTGCAGCAGATCGGATTCATCCTCGTCACGTTCTACGCGCTGAGCTATCTTTTTTCCGCTATCCAGGGCTGGATCACCGCCGGCGTCACCCAGCGCGTGTCCCAGCAGCTGCGCGGCGATATTTCGCGCAAGATCAACCGCCTGCCGATGGCCTTTTACAATCGTACCTCCACCGGTGATATTCTCTCGCGCGTCACCAATGACGTCGACCTCATCAGCCAGTCGCTGAACCAGAGCATCGGTAACCTCATCACCTCTGTGATCCTGCTTTTCGGCAGTCTCTTGATGATGCTCATCACCAATCTTTGGATGACCCTCACCGCCATTCTCGCCAGCCTTCTCGGCTTCGTCGTGATGTTTGCGATCATGGGCCGCAGCCAGAAATATTTCGCGCGCCAGCAGCGCCATCTCGGCGCCCTGAACGGCCACATCGAGGAAATGTACACCGGCCACACCGTCGTCAAAGCCTACAACGGCGAGGCCGCTGCCCAGCAGACCTTCGATCAGATGAACGATAAGCTGCGCGAGAGCGGCTTCCGCGCGCAAACCCTCGCTGGCATGATGATGCCCGTCATGACCTTCGTCGGCAACCTCGGCTATGTCGCCGTCTGCGTTGTCGGTGGGGCCATGGCGCTAAACGATATGATCAGTTTCGGCGTCATCGTCGCTTTCATGATGTACGTGCGCTACTTCACCCAGCCGTTGTCGCAGATCGCTCAGGCTGTGCAGAGCCTGCAAAGTGCAGCTGCCGCCGGTGAGCGCGTCTTTGAATTCCTCGAGGCAGAGGAAATGCCCGACGAATCCGGCAAGAAAAGCGATATCGGCGCAGTCCAGGGCACCGTCGATTTCGACCACGTGCGCTTCGGCTACGAGGACACCAACAAGATCGTCATCCACGATTTCTCCGCCCACGCCAAGCCGGGGCAGAAGATCGCCATCGTCGGCCCGACTGGCGCTGGCAAAACGACGATGGTCAATCTGCTCATGCGCTTCCACGACATTCAGAGCGGCGAGATCCGCATCGACGGCGTGCCAACGAACGAAATGACGCGCGAAGCTGTGCGCGAGCAGTTCTGTATGGTGCTTCAGGACACCTGGCTCTTTGAAGGCACGCTGCGGGAAAATCTCATCTACTGCACAGAAAACGTCAGCGACGAGAAGATGATCGCCGCCTGCAAGGCCGTCGGCCTCGACCACTTCATCCGCACCCTGCCGAAGGGCTACGACACCGTCGTTGGCGACCAGCTCAGCCTCTCCCAGGGACAGAAGCAGCAGCTCACCATCGCTCGCGCAATGATCGCCGACAAGCCGATGCTCATCCTCGACGAAGCCACGTCCTCCGTCGACACCCGCACCGAGCAGCAGATCCAGTCGGCGATGGACAAACTCATGGAAAACCGCACCTCCTTTGTCATTGCGCATCGTCTTTCGACCATTCGCAATGCCGACCTCATCCTCGTCATGAACCAGGGCGACATCGTTGAAAGCGGCACCCACGAAGAACTCCTCGCCAAAGGCGGCTTCTACGCCGATCTCTACAACAGCCAGTTCGAGCAGGCTGGCTAAGCAGCGAATGAAACAGAAAAGCAGCCATGGCCAGCGCGATCATCTGCGCTTGCCATGGCTGTTTGCCTGTGATATGATGCTTTGTAGGAAAGGATGGCGAGGACGATGGAGGATACAGGCATCAGCGCGCGTGTGATCGAAGAGATCCGCCAGCTGGCAGAAAAGTACAGCATCGAGCAGGTGCTGCTTTTTGGCTCGCGGGCGCGCGGCGATTATCGGCGCACGAGCGACATCGACCTTGCCGTGCGCGGCGGCGATGTTGTGCGGTTTGCACATGCTTGCAGCGAAGAAACGTGGACGCTGTTAAAATTTGACATCGTTGATCTTGGGAGTGACGTACAGCCAGAGCTTTTGGCCGCGATTGAAAAGGAAGGAAGGGTGCTCTATGAAAAAGTGGGATAATTTCCAGGCGTCATTGAAAAATCTCTGTGCCATCTATGACGAAGAGCCGCCGTATGACGTTGTCACCCTCACCGGCATGGTTGCGCTGTTTCAGATCTGCTTCGAACAGTCCTGGAAAGCGATGAAGGAGGTCCTCGAGGAACAGGGCTACACAGAATTTGCGCTGGGTTCGCCAAAGCGCGTGATCAAAACGGCGTTTGAAGCCAGAATGATCACCGAAGAAGATGTTTGGCTGGAAGCCTTGCAGGCGCACAACAATGTGGCGCACAGCTACAACGAACAGATCGCCCTGTCGATCGTGGATCAGACAAAAGAAAGTTTTTACCCGATGTTCTGCGCGCTACGCGACGAGATGGCGCAGAATTGGATAGAATAGCATAAAAAATTCCCTCGATGTTGAGCAGCAGCTACACATTGAGGGAATTTTTGTTGTTACTTCAGCGTGTCGGGATTCAGACACTGCAAATCTTCTGGCACGAAGAGGCCGTCTTTGCGGATGAGCTCGTCGTCGAAATAGATCTCGCCGCCGCCGTATTCTGGGGTTTGGATGAGGACGAGGTCCCAGTGGATGGTGGAATCGTTGCCATTTGGCGCGTCTTCGTAGCAGCTGCCTGGGGTGAAATGGATGCTACCGCTGATCTTTTCGTCGAAGAGGATGTCTTTCATCGGTTTGGTGATGTAGGGATTGACGCCGATGCCGAGCTCGCCGATGTAGCGCGCGCCTTCGTCGGCATCGAGGATGGCGTTGAGCTTCTCGGTCTCGTTGGCGGTCGCCTGCACGATCTTGCCGCGCTCAAATGTGAAGGAAACGTGCTCAAAAACGGTGCCCTGGTAGAGCGACGGTGTGTTGTAGGTGATGATGCCGTTGACACTTTCGCGTACAGGCGCGGTGTAAACTTCGCCGTCAGGAATGTTGCACTCGCCAGCGCATTTCACAGCAGGAATGCCCTTGATGGAAAAGCGCAGATCGGTGCCAGGCCCGATGATGTGGACGCTGTCGGTGCGTGCGAGCCGGGCGACGAGGGCGTCCATGGCGGCGCTCATTTTGGCGTAGTCGAGGTTGCAGACGTCGTAGTAGAAATCCTCGAAGGCGCGGCTGCTCATATTTGCGAGCTGAGCCATGGAGCCGTTTGGATAGCGCAGCACGACCCATTTGCTGTTGTTGACGCGTTCGTCGAGCACATCGGCGTAGGCTTTGTTTTGCAGGGCGATGCGTTCTTTTGGCACGTCGGCGTTTTCGGAGATGTTGTCACCGGCGCGCACGGCGATGTAGGCGTCCATGCCTTTCATCTGTTCGAGCAGGAGCCCTGCGTTGAAGTTGAGCTGTTCTTCGGTGACGCCCATGAGCAGTGCGCGAGAGAGCTTCGCGTCTGAGAGCCGCAGATATGGATAACCGCCGACGGCGTAGACTTCTTCAATGAGGGCTTCGGCGAGGGGATAGGCATCCTGGCCGGAAATCTCGATGAGGATGCGTTCGCCTTTTTCCAGATGGGTGGAGTAGTGGATGAGCTTATGGGCAAGTTCTTTGGTACGTGGGTCCATGAAATGATACGTCCTTTCTATAATTAGTTCCAGAGGGATTTGTCCAGGGCGCGATACTGGATCGCTTCAGCGATGTGCGGCGCCTGGATCCGTTCGCTTTCGGCGAGATCGGCGATGGTGCGCGCGAGCTTGAGAATGCGATTGTGGGCGCGGGCGGAAATGCCGAGCTTTTCAAAAGCGCGCTCGAGCAGCCGCTTGCAGGCGGCGTCGAGTTGGCAGTAGGTTTGGAGGTGCGCCTGTGTCATGTTGCTGTTGCAGTAGATGCCGTCGTCCTTTGCAAAACGCGCAAGCTGGATATTGCGGGCACGGATGACGCGCGCGCGGACCTGCGCCGACGATTCTTCGCGGGTGCTGTCGTCGTAGAGATCGCTGAAGGCGATGGGCATGACCTCGAGCTGGATGTCGAAGCGATCGAGCAGCGGGCCGGAGACTTTGCGGCGGTAGCGGGTGATTGCGGCATCTGAGCAGGTGCATTCGTGCTTCGGATCGTTGAGATAGCCGCAAGGGCAGGGATTCATCGAAGCGATGAGGAGAAAATTGCAGGGGAAGGTGAACTGGGCGCTCACGCGCGAGATCGTGACGATGCCGTCTTCAAGCGGCTGGCGCAGTGCTTCCAGCACGTTCTTCTGAAATTCCGGAAATTCATCCATAAAGAGAATGCCGTTGTGCGACAGGGAAACCTCGCCGGGCCCCGGCACGCGACCGCCACCGATGAGGCTGGCCTGCGAGCTGGTGTGATGTGGTGCGCGGAACGGGCGCTCTGTGACCAGCGGATGCTCGGCGCTGAGGAGTCCAGCAACGGAGTGGATCTTCGAGCATTCCAGACATTCGCCAACGGACAGCGGCGGCATGATCGATGGCAGCGCACGCGCCAACATGGTTTTACCAGCACCTGGCGAACCGATCATGATGAGGTTGTGGCCGCCGGCGGCAGCGATCTCCATGGCGCGCTTGGCCTCGTGCTGGCCTTTGATATCGGAAAAATCGATGCTAGTCTGCGGCGCTGCTGCTAGAAGACTGGCGATGTCCGGCTGGGGCAGCGGCTCGGCGCTTTCCGGGCGCATGAGAAAATCGACCACGTCCTTGAGCGTGGCAAAGGCGTAGGTGGTGATGCCGCTGATCGCCGCTTCGCTGCCATTTCCTGTCGAGGTGATCAGGGCTTTGCCGCTTTTTTTCATGGCCATGGCCAGCGGCAGCACGCCTTTCACCGGACGAATGCTGCCGTCGAGCCCGAGCTCGCCGATGAAGAGAAAACGGTCGAGGATTTCCAGCGGCGCTTGCTCTGTCGCAGCGAGCATGGCGATGGCGATCGCCAGATCGAAGGACGGGCCTTCTTTTTTGATCGAGGCAGGCGCCAGATTGATGACGATGCGTCGTGGCGGAATATCAAAGCCCTGGTTTTTCATCGCCGTGCGGACGCGCTCCTTGCTCTCTTTGACAGAGGTGTCCGGCAATCCGACGATCTCCCAGGACGGCATGCCGCGGCTGGAATCGATCTCAACCTCGATGGCGTCGGCAGCAAGACCGCTCAGGGCGGCGGAGTGGATTTGTGCGAGCATGGATCATTCCTCCTCTGATGGTGTGATGCGATAGTGTTGCCAGAGATCCTTGTCGATCCCGCTCATGATGCGCTCCTTGATGCGGGGATTGCCGACAGCGAGCGATGCCAGCAGATCTTTCGTCTCGCTGCGCGTGGTGTGACCGTCGGCCGGACATTTATTTTTCACAAGCGGCAGCGCCAGACGCGCGCCAATGCGCGTGATGTCAGCTTCGCTGACGTAGACAAGGGGACGGATGACCGTGACCTGGCTACGCGTGAGATAGGAGCGCGGCGCAAAGGTGTGGATGCGTCCTTCGTAGAACAGGCTCATGAGGAGCGTTTCGATGCAGTCGTCCATGTGGTGGCCGAGCGCAACCTTGTTGCAGCCGTTATCATGTGCCCAGCCATTGATGGCGCCGCGGCGCATGCGCGCGCAGAGGGAGCAGGGATTTTTCTCCTTGCGTTCTTCAAAGATCAGCGGGCCAATCTCGCTTGGGATGATCTCAAACGGCACGCCCAGCCCTTCGCAGAACGCAGCCACTTCGCTGTAGTCGTTTCCCCAGCCGAGGTCCAGCGAGACAGCGCGCAGCGAAAAATCGCAGGGCAGCGTGCGCTGGAGCACAGCCATTGCGTAGAGCAGGAGCGTGCTGTCCTTGCCGCCGGAGAGACCGACAGCGATGCAATCTCCTTCTTCGATGAGGCCAAACTCGCGGCTCGCTCGCCGCATTTTGGCAAAGAGGTCTTTGTTGTATGGTCGCCATTCACTAGCTTTCAATCGCGTCACAACTCCTTTGTTGGGATATATCCTCATTATACACGGTTCGCCCTCAGAAAGAAACAAAGCAACAACAGTTCCCGCAAAGTCTTGAGGGGAACGTCGCAATATTATAAAATATTGTAAATGGGAGGGGATACAGTGAAAAAATTTGACTTCGTGAAGAAGATTCTGCGACACACCGCCATCCTGGGCATCGCCAGCGCGCTCTTTGTCGGCGCCGTGCTGGCAGAGGACGCGCCGTATAAAACCGGCGAGGAACCCATCGCGCCGGGTGTCGTTCATGAATCGCATTATTGGAACACAAACTATGGACCGATCCGTTTTGAGGTGCTGGAGTGTGATCTCACAAATCCAAACCTGGATCTGCGGCTTGTCGCCGGTCAGGGAGAATACACTGAACGCGCGACAGTGCCGGCCATGGCGCAGAACACTGGCGCTGTCGCCATGATCAACGGCGACTTCTTCAATATGGCGTTGCAGGGATCGCCGATCGGCCCGTCGCTGGTGAACGGCCAGCTCGGCTCCTCGCCGGCGGTCATTGAGGGGATCTATTCCCTTGGGATCACCGCCGACAACACCGCGATCATCGAGGCCATGAGCTACAATGGCAGCGTCACCGCCGCCGACGGCGCAACATTCCCGATCGACGGCCTCAACAAGACCTATTATTGGCACGATCCGTCCGGGCAGGAAAGCCACACCAACACCATCCAGATGTACAACGACCTCTGGGGCTCCAGCTCCCGCGGCCATTCTGACAACACAGAGGTGTTGATCGGCGCCGACGGCACCGTTGAGCAGATCTCGCGCCGCTCGACGTTCCCGTTTGAGGTGCCCGACGGAAAAACCATCCTGCAGGTCAACGGCATCGGCGAAACCTTCATCGACGCCCATTGCCCGATCGGCTCCAAGGTGCAGATCACGTCTCAGGTTTTGCCGGATCGCAACTGGAAATTCCTCGTCGGTGGTCACGCGCTCCTGGCAGACAACGGACACATGGTGCCATATTATAAGGATCTGAGCTCGCTAGCCGGAACGCGCGCGCGTACCGCAGCAGCGGTTTCTCAGGATGGGAAAACCCTCTGGCTCATCACCGCCGAAGGACGCACCAACCGCAGCGTCGGCGCGCAGCTTTCGACGATGGGCTATTTCATGGAATACCTCGGCGCCTGGCGCGCCGTCAATCTCGACGGCGGCGGCTCCACGACGATGGTCGTGCAGCATCTCGGTGAGACGAATCTCTCCACCGTCACCGCGCCGGAAGGAAACGGTATGCTGCGTCCGGTTGTCAACGGCATCGGCATTTACAACAGCACGCCAGTTGGCGATGTTGCCGGATTTGTCACCAGCGGACCAAGCGAAATGGTCGTTGGCGAAACGCGGAGCTTCGGCGTGACGAAGGCCTGGGATGCCAATTACCACGCCCTCAGTGTCAATGCTGCTGATTACAGCATCACCTCTGCCAATGGCATGGGCGCTGCAGCAGGTTTGAATTACGTCGCTCTGCAGCCTGGAGCAGAGACCGTCAACATTACAAGCAGCAGCGGCGCAACAGTATCGCGCAGCGTCAACATTCTCGGCGAAGAAGGGCTCACCAGCCTGCGCGTCGAGACCGATCAGTTCATGGTCAGCGATGGTTCCGTCGTCCATGCGACGCTCTACGGCACCAAGACCGACGGCACAGAAGTGCTCCTCGATCCACGCGTTGTGAACTGGAGCGTGGAAGGCTTCAGCGGCAGCGGTTCGAATGGTTATCTGACCATCGATGCTACCGGCGATGCGGCGAACGGAAAGATCGTCGCCAGCCTCGGCAGCCTGCGTGGCGAAGCCCTGCTCGGCAACAATTCCTACAACCTGCTCGATCTCTATATCGACAACACCACCTACTGGCTCAACGGCGACAGCTACAGCCTCGACCAGCCGCCGATCATCGTAGAGGGCCGCACAATGGTGCCGCTCAGACTGATCACCGAAGCCCTCGGCGGTCAGGTGACGTGGACCGATCATGAGACGCCGATCGCTATCGAGTATGGCGGCCACCACATTGCGCTCACCGTTGGCGATCGGGCCGCCACAGTCGACGGCAACACCGTCGAGACGGACGTGCCGGCGCAGATCGTCGGCGATCGCACACTCGTGCCGATCCGCTTCGTTTCTGAGCAGCTCGGCATGGATATCGTTTACGACGACGCCAGCCGCTGTGTCAGCATTTGCGCGCTGAAATGATTTCTGAATTGAATGGAGGAAAATGATGACCCTGCTTCGCCTGATCCTTGTGGTGCTGGGCTGCCTTTGTTTGGCGCTCGGCACCCTGGGCGCATTTCTGCCTGTGCTGCCGACGGTGCCGCTCTATCTTCTGGCAACGCTGCTGTTTGCCAAAAGCTCAGAGCGTCTGCACCACTGGTTCACCGGCACCACTCTTTACAAAAAGAACCTGGAAAGCTACGTCCAGGGCCAAGGCATGACCTTTGCCACAAAGCTTCGCATCACCGTCACCATTACCATCAGCATGGCCATCGGCTGCTGGTTTGTCAGCCATCTGCCAGCGGCGCAGATCGTTCTCGCCGTCATTTGGATCTGTCTGATGATCTATTTCTTCGCATTCGTGAAGACGAGAAGAACCGTAGAATAAAAAACAGCAGCCCAATCCTCGCAGGATTGGGCTGCTGTTTTATCTGGATAGCTTGCTCATTTCATTTGCTTTGCGCGCACTTGGATGAGCTGGGCAGCGATGGAGATAGCGATCTCTGCCGGCGTTTCGGCCTGGATGTCGAGACCGATCGGCGAGGTGATGCGTGCAAAATCGTCGTCACCATAGCCGTAGTCCTCGCGCAATTTCTTGTACACGCCGGCTTTTTTGCGGGCGCTGCCGATGACGCCAATGTAGCTGGCTGGTGTGCGCAGAAGCTGCGCCTGGATGACAGCATCGGAGGCGTGTCCGCGCGTCATCACGCAGGCGTAATCCTCGGCGGTGACGCTGATCGCTTCGTCAATGTGGTTGAAATCGACGAGCAGAACCTCCTCGGCATCTGGGAAAAGCGCTTTCTGCGCAAATTCCTCACGATCGTCCATGGCGACACAGCGGAATCCCACGTGAGACAGCACAGGCACCAGCTCCTGAGCGACATGCCCACAGCCGAAGACGTAGACACGGCCGGCGCTGCTCACCTGTTCAATGTAGTAGGAGGCACCGTCCAGCTCGATGAGCAGCGGCTTGCGCTTCAGGTGCGCAATGAGGACTTCCGGCATTTCAGCGCCGGTAAAGCCGTGGCTGCGGTCGTACAACGCCATGCTCCCTCCTGCGGAGACAGCGCAGATCAGCCAGAGATCGCCTCCGGCCTGGAAGCGTTCTGCAGCAGTCTCAAAAAGCGCGCGCAGCGCCTGATCCTCGGCAGAGAGATAGGTGAAAAATACGCGCACATCACCGCCGCAGATCATTCCCAGCGCTTGCACATCGTCTTTGGTCAGACTGAAATCATGGGCACGCGAGGCTTTTTCTGCGATGACTTTTTGGGCGATCTCGATCGAGCGGTGCTCCACAGCGCCGCCGCCGATGGTGCCGTAGAGGCGTCCACTTTCGCCGACGAGCATGTGGGCGCCAGCGCCGCGCGGGGTTGCGCCGCTGGAAGCGATGACGGTGACGAGCGCCAGATCTTCGTTGTTTTTCAGGTGTGATGTTGCGGTCTCAAATAAGATCCTCATTGTATGAGCTCCTTTCCACAATAGGTGTTGATGGTTTCCTGTAATATTCTGGTCGTCTGCCAGCGTTTTTCCCAGGCAGCCAGCGCTTCCTGGCTCTGACATTTTTTCCTGCTGGCAGCGAAACGTTCTGCGAGGGGTACGCGCGCTGCGCCCCGCAGGCATTTGTCTGCGATATAGACAATGCTCGCTTCGTCCAGCGCTGGCGTTTCCAGATCGTGGTGCTGGCGAATGCTCTCGGCAACTGTTGGATAGCCCAGCTTTTCCAGCCAAATTGCGCCAAGCTGTGCGTGATCTGCGTGGGTGCGTGCGATATCGTGTAGAAGCGCTGCCTGCGCGATCAGCGTGGTGTCAAGGGAGAGGGGGAGGGCGGCGGCGATCTCCAGCGCGAGGGCGCTGACGGCTTCGCAGTGGCGGATCACCGGTTCCGGTGCGACCTTTTGCAAAAGCGCCAGACAAAGCGTGCGGTCCAGCTCCGGATGCGGCTGGATCGGCACAGGATCGGTTAGGCCAAGCGCATCCTTTTCCGCGGTCAGATGCCAGTAGCCGCCGTAAGGAAGCTTGGGCAAAACGGCGCTGCCGGTGAGCGCACGCAGAAACACATCGATCACGCCCTTGTGGGCAACGATCGCGATGTCCCCTGCGGAATCCTGCAGAATTTCTGTCACAGCCGCCGCAAAGCGCGCACATGCATGTGTCAGATCTTCGCCGCCAGGCATGGTTCGCGTAAGATTCTCGCCGCGTCTGGCGTATTCCTCCGGCCAGCGCTCGGCGATCTCCGCAAAGGAGAGACCGTCCCAGAGCCCTGTCGCCTGCTCTGCCAGATCTTTTTTTACGATCGGCTTGTCGCAAAGATAGCGGGCAGTGTCGTAAGCGCGGCGCAGCGGACTTGTATAAACCGCTGTCAGCGTCGTCTGCGCAAAGGCGCGCGCGAGCAACACGCCTTGCAGCTGGCCGAGGGGACCCAGCGGCGTGTCGGTCTGTCCGAGACAGATGCGGCTGGCGATGGGAAAATCCGGATGACCGTGGCGGATCAGATAGACGCTGCGCATTAAAGATCCTCCCCAAAATAATGGTCGTAACGGCTGGCGGCGTAATCCTTGATATCTGCAACGAACTGGCGGTAGGCTTCCAGAAGCCGTCGCCCATTCGCTGTGAGATGGCTGCCACCGCCGCCAGCGCCGCCCTGCACACGATTCAGCACCTCGCCTTTTGTCTGCGACTCCAGACGCCGGATCATATTCCAGCCGGTGGAGTAGGAGATCTGCATACGTTTGCAGGCGATGCGCACCGAGCCGGTCTCGTCGATGAGCGCCAGCAGCATGGCCATTTTTTCATCGAAAAATGGCAGCTCGCGGGTGAGGGTGACCTTGATCTCTGTGCGCGCCAGCTGCTTGTTGTGATATTCCAGAAGTGCCTGGTAGTCCTGCGGTGTGTCGGCATCGTGAAGAATACCGGCGTCTCGCACCGGCACATGGCAGACAGGCGCGTCCAAGGCGTTGATCGCGCCGCGCAGGCCGCCTTCGCCAGGCCAGTCCAGGATCGCCGGAATCAGACGGCTGGCGAGGAGAATGGGATGGCCTTCTGAGCCGCCGCAGACAGGGATGGCGATCTCTGCTTCGGAAGCGATGAGCGCGCGCACTGTGCCGGCGGTAAAGAGCGGAATGTCCACCGGCGTGAAGAGGACCCGGTCACACTTGCTCTGCAGATAGTCCAGGCCAATTTTCGCAGAGGCGAACATATCCGTAGATTCGTAGTCGTTGTTGCGCAAAAAGACCAGACCGTTGTCGCTCAGATGTCTTTCCAGCATGTCAGCGTTAAATCCAGTGACAACGACGATGTGCTGAGCGCCCGCCTGACGCAGCGTGGCGACGATGCGCTGGGCGATGGAAATGGCGCCAATACCCATCATCGGTTTGAAATCGCCCATACGAGAGGACATGCCGGCAGCGACGATGACGGCGCCGATGGTTGCTTCCGCATGAGGCGCTGCTGTTTCGTTTGTAGTCGCTTTATGTGCGTGCATGGTCAAACCTCCAATCGATTTTGCGTGAATGTCGTTATCAATAGCGGCCAAATGTGCAGTTTGGAAAATGGCAGTTGTCGCACATCTGACAGAGTCCGCCTTCTCCCAAACGGATCAGGTCGTCCTTGGTCAGCGGATCGCCGCAGAAAATCTGTGGCAGGAGCACATCGAACATCGTCGTCGGACGGCTGATGGCAGCACCGGGAACGCCAAGCAGTGCAGCCTGATCGAGATAGGCCACCAACGTCATATTTCCTGGCTGAGAAGGAACGCCATAAGAAACGATTTCGGCGCCCATTTCGCGGATCGCGCTCGGCGTCAGATCGTCGGGATCCACCGACATTCCGCCGGAGAAAATGAGAAGCTCAGCGCCTTCTGCCAGAAGCGTGCGTCCGGCGCCAACGATCATATCCAGCTCATCGTCGCACACGTGAACGCCGAGAATCTCTGCTGGATAGTGGGCAAGCTTTGCTCTGGCGACGCGCTCAAATTTATCTTTGATGCGGCCGTGGTAGATTTCCGAGCCCGTGATGATGATGCCGACTTTCAGCGGCTTAAAGGGCCGCAGATCGTACAGCTGCTTGCCAGCGCAAAGCGCTTCTGCTTCGGCGATCTGTCGCTCCTCTGTGACGAGGGGAACGATGCGCATGGATGCGAGACGATCACCAGCTTTCACCGGATAATGATCTGGCAGCGTCGTGATCGTGATATCGCCGATGCGATTGACAGCTGCAAGCAGCGCTTTGTCGACGCGGAACATGCCGTCCTGATCGGCGAACAGCTGTATCTTGCCCTCGGAAATGCTGCCGTAGTGTGCGCCATCCACAGCTGTCATCTGGCTCAGTCTGCGCGCAGCATCCTCTTCGTGGATCTCGCCTGCGTTTTCTTCCCAGATAAAAACATGCTGCTTGCCGATATCCAGAAGCCTTGGGATATCTTCCTGGGTGACCACATGACCGCGCTTAAACGCCGCGCCCTTAAAGCCATCCACCATCGCAGTGATGTCGTGGCATAATGTCATGCCGATCGCGTCCTGTACCTTGACCTTCTTCATGATTCCTGTCTCCTCCGTTTCTGTACTGAGATAATCAATTTAATAGCATAATATTTTCATTTGGAATGTGTAGTACGATCTCGCTTGCGCGCACGCTCTGCCACAAAGCCTTGTCCACCTCCCAGCCGAGCGGGGAGGCGTGGGGAGCGCCTTTTGCGCGCACCATGATCGTGTAGCTGAACGGATTTTCGATCTCTTCGAGGACGACAAAATGCGTCGCATTCGGTCCGTCGCCGTAAAAAATATCGTGCATGCGGATGCCAATATAGTGAAAACCAGCAGGATCTTGCGCAACATCAAGGGAGATGTCCCAGTCTGTCGCGTGGATCCGCTGTGCGTTGTTCGCTGTAAAGCTGGAAATGTTTTTACAGCCAGTGAGAATCGCCGCCTGTCTGGTGGATGGATCGCGAAATACGTCCGCTTTGTCGCCGCAGACATCCAGCTTGCCGTTGCTCAGGATGGCAATCTTATCTGCCAGGCGGAACGTTTCGTCCCTGTCGTGGGACACCAGGATGACCGTTTTTCTGAAATCGCGCGCAACTTCTCTGAGCTCGCGTTCCAGGCGAAAGCGCAGATGCGTGTCGAGGGCAGAAAACGGCTCGTCCAATAGCAGGATCTCCGGGTCAGACACCAGGATGCGTGCCAAGGCAGTGCGCTGCTGCTGGCCGCCGGAGATCTGTGATGGATAGCGGTGGGAGAGGTCTGTGATCTCAAAGCGTTCCATGATCTCTGCGACCTTTTTCTCTTTTAAGGCGGCGTTTTTTTCACGGCGTGCGCCCATGCGGATGTTGTCGAGCACCGTCATTTGTGGAAACAGCGCGTAGTTCTGAAACATATAGCCAACGCGGCGTTCCTGCGGCGGGAGATTGATGCGACGCTGGCTGTCGAATAAGACCTTTTCATTCAAAATAATACAGCCATCGTCAGGCTTTTCAACCCCGGCGATGCATTTCAATGTCATGCTCTTGCCGCTGCCGGACGCGCCAAGGAGCCCCATCACCTCATTGTCAGCCTGCAGATGGAGGTCTAGCGAAAAATCACCGAAATTTTTCCTCACATCGATTTGAATGGTCATCTAGGCTTCCCCCAATCGCTGCCGCTGGTTTTTCTGTGTCTTTTGCTTTTTCTCGAGCAGATTCACAGCCAAAAGCACGACAAAAGAGATCGCCAAATTGACGAGCACCCACTTGAAGGCGAGCGCGTCATCGTTGGTGCGCCACAGCTGATACACCGTCGTTGAGATCGTGGCGGTGCGCCCTGGCGTGTAGCCAGCGACCATACTCGTTGCGCCGTATTCGCCCAAGGCGCGTGCGAACGCGAGCACCGTGCCAGCGAGAATTCCCTGCTTGCAGTACGGCATGCGAATGTGCCAGAAGATAAATGTGTTTGAAAGTCCCAGCGTTTGCCCAGCGTAGGCCAGATTTTCATCGAAAGACTCAAAAGCGCCTCGCGCCGTGCGATACATCAGCGGGAAAATGACCACCGTCGTTGCGAAGATCGCCGACCACCAGGTCATCGTCATCTTGATGCCAAATACATCCAGCACAAAGGAGCCAAGAATGCGATTTGGCCCCAGCACACGCAAGAGCAGATAGCCGACGACTGTTGGCGGCAAAACAAGAGGGAGGGTGAGCACGACGTCCAGCACACCCTTCACAACTCGCGGCGCCTTGGCGATATAATACGCTGAGAAAATTCCCAGAAAGAAAATGATCACCGTACTGATCGCTGCAATGCGCAGTGAGTTCCATAATGGGTACCAGTCCATGGTGCAAACCCTCCCTTCAGATCAAATAAGCAATGTCGACAGATCATTCGTTGATGGCTGTGAAGCCGACTTCTTCAAATACTGCGTCCGCGTCGTCGCTGGTCAGAAAATCCAGATAATCCTTTGCAACGTCCGGATTCTTCGATACGTTGAGAATCGCTGCCGGATAGATGACCTGTCCGCACATTTCCGGTGTTGCCGTGTCAACGACCGTCAGGCCTGCAGAATAGGCATCCGTTTGATAGATGATCCCGCAGTCAACAGCGGCTTCGCTCACCTGCGTGGTGACTTCCTTAACATTGGAGCCGTAGGTGATGTTCCCGGCATTTGCCAGTGTCGCTTCGTCCAGACCCAGATAGGTCAGGATCTTCTGCGTGTACTGGCCAACTGGCACATCGCTGTTGCCCATCGCCAGCAGGATGCTACCGTCTTCAAGACCAGCCTTCATATCGTCGTAGGAGTTGATATTCTTTGGATTGTCGTCAGGCACAGCCAGCGCCACCTTGTTTTCAAGAATGTCAAAACGGCTGTCTTCCAAGACAAAATCCAGGCCCTCGGTGTTGACAGATGGATCTGCGTTGGCATCCAGCTGATCCATCTGCAGCTGACCAGCAGAAATGAAAACGTCACAATCGGCGCCTTCCTGGATCTGCGTTTTCAACGTTCCGGAAGAGTCAAAGTTCAGCACAACGTCTACATTTGGATTTTCTTTCATGTAGGCGTTGCTCAGCTCAGTCAGCGTTTCTGTCATCGATGCAGCAGCGAAAACGACAAGCTCCACCTGGTCAGCTTCAGTTTCAGCTGATGCAGACGCCGGAGCGCTCGACGAGGAGTCGTCGCTTGCGTTTCCACCACAGCCAGCCAGCATGCTGCCAGATAGAAGTCCTACGAGTAACAGTGCGGTCAGTTTCTTTTTCATCTCGAATTCCTCCTTAGTTGATGATGTAAAATGTGCGAAATGATACGAAATGACACGAAACGCTTTGTGACTATTATTTTAATACAACTCGTATTTAATTACAATACGCCTCTGTATTAAATGGAAAAATATTTTTATAATTTTGAATCGCTTTACAATACCATTGTTCCATGCAGAAAACTGCGCATTTGTGGAGACAGAAGAGGCCGTCTATCAAATGGATATAAGTTGACAAGATGCATCCATAAGGAATACTATTTGTATAAGAAAGAGAAGATTCATGCATTTCAGAAAGCTGGTGAGATTACGGAAGAGCAAGTTTTTGAGATACGAGCAGAAGTTGTTACTGTTGAAGTGCGTGATCAAGTGACCGGTGAAGTTTACAGGCGAGAACTTCCAATTTCCTACTATGAAAATGCAAATTTTTTGCGATTATCAGGAGAAAATTTAGATGGCAGTTTGTCCCAGCTGGTGTTTTACACCGCCAGAGGACTGACGCGCATGAATGATCTCACCGGCAAAGGTCCTGATCATGACGATTGTGGCAATCACACAAACATGAAAGAAGAACCCGGTAATTAATCAGAACATAACTAGAGGAGGGACTTTCAGATGATTAAACGTACATTTATTGTCAACGGCGTAACGCGTCAGGTACTGGTCGAAGAAAATGAAACCCTGGCCAGTTTTTTGCGTGAACGTCTCCTGTTAACAGGTTGTAAGATTGGTTGCGGCCAGGGCCATTGCGGTGCTTGTAACGTCATCGTTGATGGCAAGGTGACACGCTCCTGCATTACCAAGCTGTCCCGTTTGCCAGACAACGCTGAGATCACAACCATCGAAGGTATTGGTACGCTGAGCGACATGCATCCACTGCAGGTTGCATGGATGGCACACGGCTGCGCACAGTGCGGCTTCTGCTCACCAGGGTTTATCATGACTTCCAAGGTGCTTTTGGACAACAATCCAAATCCAACCCGCGAAGAAGTACGCGACTGGTTCCAGCAAAACCGTAACCTTTGCCGCTGCACCGGTTATAAACCACTCGTTGACGCTGTCATGGATGCTGCTCGCGTGATCCGCGGCGAGATCACCAAGGAAGACCTTGTCTTCAAGCCAACTGGCGATTCCATCGTTGGTACCAGTTACATTCGTCCATCTGCAGCACAGAAGGTAACAGGCTCTTGGGATTTCGGTGCAGACGATGCGCTGAAGATGCCAAAGGATACTCTGCGTCTCGCGCTCGTGCAGGCTGAAGTCAGCCACGCGCTGCTGAAAGGTGTAGACACCTCCGAAGCAGAAAAAATGCCAGGCGTATTCAAAGTTATCACAGCAAAAGATGTTCCTGGTAAAAACCGCATCAACGGTCTTGTCATGCTGCCACTCAACAACAAGTGCGACGGCTGGGATCGTCCAATCCTCTGCGACGAAAAGATCTTCCAGTTTGGCGACGCCATCGCCATCGTTGCAGCTGACACCGAAGAACATGCGCGCGCTGCTGCCGCTGCGGTCAAGGTAGACATCGAAGAACTGCCAGCTTACATGAATGCGATGGATGCTATTGCAGAAGATGCGATCGAGATCCATCCTGGTACGCCAAACGCTTATTACGAAACCAACTGCATCAAGGGGCCGGATATGGATTTCGACGCGGCGCCAAATGTGGTTGAAATTGAATCGTATTGCTCTCGCCAGCCACATCTGCATCTCGAACCAGACTGCGGCTATGCATACATCGATGAAGATGGCATGCTGACGATCCACTCCAAATCCATCGGTCTGCATCTGCACATGCCAATGATCGCTGATGGTATCGGTGTTCCACTGGAAAAACTGCGCCTCGTTCAGAACCACACCGGCGGTACCTTCGGTTACAAGTTCTCCCCTACGAACGAAGCCATCCTGGGTGTAGCTGCGCTCGTTTGCCAGCGCCCAGTATCTCTGGTCTTCAACATGTACCAGAACATCACCTACACCGGCAAACGTTCTCCAGCATTCATGCATATCAAGCTGGCTGCTGACGAAAACGGCAAGCTGCTCGGTCTCTGGGGCGACAACTACATCGACCACGGTCCATATTCCGAATTTGGTGACTTGCTGACGCACCGTCTCAGCCAGTTCACTGGTGCCGGTTACCACATTCCTACGATCCGCAATAAGAGCCAGACGGTATTCACCAATCATGCGTGGGGCTCTGCGTTCCGCGGCTACGGTTCGCCACAGTCCTTCATGGGTTCTGAAATCGCTATCGACGTGCTCGCAGCAAAGATGGGCATGGATCCGTTTGACATCCGCGAGCTGAACTGCTACAAGGAATCCGAACATTCCACGATCCCTACCGGCTATGAACCAGATGTTTACTGCCTGGAAGAAATGTATAAGGTTGCGCGTCCACTCTACGAAGCTGGGAAGAAACGCGTCGCTGAAAAGAATGCTGCATCCGACGGCCGCTATAAATACGGCATTGGTGTATCCAGTGGTGTTTATGGCAGCGGGCTTGACGGGGTCGACAGCTCTCAGGCTTATGCTGAGCTGAACCCTGATGGCTCTGTAACGATGTACGTTTCCTGGGAAGACCATGGTCAGGGTGCTGATATGGGTACGCTGGTCAGCGCACACGAAACGCTGCGTCAGGCCGGGATCACTCCAGAACAGATCCATCTCGTGATGAACGACACCAAGGTGACACCAAACTCTGGTCCTGCAGGCGGTTCCCGTTCTCAGGTTATGACGGGTAACGCTTGCCGTCTCGCAGCAGAAAACCTGCTTGCAGCCATGAAGAAAGACGATGGCACCTATCGTACCTATGACGAAATGGTTGCCGAAGGCATCGAAACCAAGGTGCTGGGTCAGTGGGTTGCGACTGCTTGCGCAGATCGTCCAATCGACCAGGCAACCGCTCAGGGCGATCCATTCAGCGTTTATATGTACACGCTCTTCCTGCCAGAGGTTTGCGTTGATACAGAAACCGGTAAGGTAACAGTAGAAAAATTCACCTGCGTTGCTGACGTTGGTACCATCATGAACAAGCTCCTCGTTGACGGCAGTTTCTATGGTGGTCTCGCACAGGGGATTGGTCTGGCACTGTCGGAAAACTTCGAGGATCTGGAAAAACACACCACATTGCTGAAATGCGGTATCCCATATCCAAAGGATGTACCAGACGATATCGAGTTGCACTATGTACAAACCCCACGTCCAAATGGCCCATACGGCGCAGCTGGCTGCGGCGAAGCGCCATTGGATGCACCACATCCTGCAATCCTCAACGCTATTTACAACGCGACTGGCGCACGTATCATGCAGGTGCCAGCAACGCCTGATGTTGTAAAAGCAGCTCTGGATGAACTCAACTGAGTATTTTGTCGGTAAATAAATTGTGATACACTAAAAGAGGCGGGAAACCGCCTCTTTCACTTTATCTTCCATATCAAAGGGGGCGATTTCAATGACGATTGATGAACGTGCGTCAACCCATGTCTATCATCAAAAGCAGATGTTTTCGAAAGAAGAGCTGGCTGCCCGTGAACAGCTTTGTATTTACGAGGAGCCGGCATATTGCAATGCTGCCTGTCCGTTAAAGATCGATATGAAATCCATTCTGGCTGCCCTTGCGAAAGGCGATTTTGACAAGGCGTACGCGCTCTACGAAAAAAATACGCCTTTTCCGCATCTTCTGGCGGAAGGCTGTGAGGCGCCATGCGAAAAAGCCTGCAAGCTGTGTGAAGTGGGCGAGGGCATTGCTGTTGGACATCTGGAACGGGCGCTCACGGCTTATGGCACGCCTGCAAAGGCGCGCGGTGGACTTCGCATGAAGAAGAAAAAGAATGTAGCCATTGTCGGCAGCGGGCTGTTCACGCTCTTTCTTTTGGGCGAGCTGGCGAAGAAAAATTATCCGCTGGCCGTTTATTGCGCAGAACCTGATCTGAATACCTGGCTTGCTGCAGAGACTGGATTCGCAGGCGCGGAAACCGTGCAGCATACGCTGAAAGCGTTGGGAAAAATGGACGTGCAGTTTCATTTTAACGAAGTGCTGTCGCCAGCGTTGTTGGACACGCTCCAGGAAACGCAGGATGTGGTGTGCGCGAGCATGGACGTCGTGCGGACATGTCTGCCGGAAGCAGAACCGGATCAGGCGCTGATGTATCTGGAAAGCCCGGCGCTTGTTTGTGGCGTCACAGATGGCGTTTTGGACAGCGCTTTTGGTGCGAAAAAAGCAGCGCTGACGGTGGATCGTCTCGCTCAAAAGCTGCATCCGTCTAACACACGCGGCGAGGGAGGCGCGGTGTCGACGCGGTTATATACGTCGCTCGATGGTGTCAGTGCGTCCAGCCAGATCCCTTGCGATGGCATCTACAGCAAAGAAGAGGCCATCGCAGAAGCAGCGCGCTGCATCCAGTGTCACTGCGATGAATGCATCAAGGCTTGCCCGTACCTCAGACATTACAATAAATTCCCGCGGCTGCTGACGCGAGAGATCTATAACAATGTGTCCATCATCATGGGCGATCATGTGATGAACAAGCCAATCAATGCCTGCAGCCTGTGTGGTCAGTGCAAGGTGGTTTGCCCGAATGGGTATGACATGGCGGAGGTCTGCCATCTGGCGCGACAAAACATGGTGGAAACTGGCAAGATGCCGCTTGCGCCGCATGAGTTCGCGCTGATGGATATGATGTTTTCCAATAATGAAGCGTTTTTGGCGCGTTCACAGGTGGGTTTTGACTCGTGCAAATATGTATTCTTCCCAGGATGCCAGATGACGGCGATCGCGCCAGCGACGGTGCGTGCCGCTTATCAGGATCTCTGCGCGCGTCTGGATGGCGGCGTGGGACTCATTCTTGGCTGCTGCGGCGTCATTGCCGACTGGGCAGGACGCACAGAAATGTTTGAAGATAACCAGACGCTTTTGCAGGAAGCACTCGAAAAACTCGGCAATCCGACGATCATCTGCGCCTGCCCGACCTGTCAGAAAACATTGGACGGCATGGCAACGACGAAAACTGTTGGCATCTGGCAGACGCTGGAAGAGATCGGCCTGCCTGAAAATGCGCTGGATGCGCCGCGTGTGGTTGCACTTCATGACAGCTGCGGAGCGAGAGGAGATGCCGATACACAGGATGCGATCCGTCGTCTCGCAGAAAAATTGCACTGTGAGATCACACCGACGGTTTATGACGGCGATGCTTCGCCATGCTGCGGGTACGGCGGGTTGACGCAGTATGCCAACCGCGAGGTGGCGCATGAGATGGCAGAGATGTGTCTGTCGCGTTCTGATGCGCCGTATTTGACCTACTGCATGGCTTGTCGTGATCGCTTCGCACGCGAGGGGCGGGAATCGATGCACATTCTGGAGCTTGTCTACGGTACCAGCGCCGATCATTGTCCGGATATCAGTCAGAAACGCTACAACCGTCTTGGCTTGAAAAAGCAGCTCCTGAGCGAGCTGTGGAAGGAGGAATTTGCATTTATGAATGTTCCTTTTGACATTGAATACACAGAAGAGGCTACGCGCGCTATGGATGACCGCATGATCCTCAAAAGCGACGTGGCCCAGGTGTTGACGCTTTTGCGTGAGACAGATGAAGCGGTGCTTGATGAAGAAACGGGGATCTCGATCACGCGTGCCCGTTTGGGAAATGTTACTTTCTGGGTGAAATATAAGGAAATCGATAATGGTTACCTGGTGGTTGGTGCATACAGCCATCGCATGAATATTGCACCACGCAAATAAAGGAGGCAGTCATGACAGAGAAAAATTATTATACCATCGATCCTGAAGGCAAGCTCATGTGCAAAAAATGTGGCGTGCCGCTGGAAAAAGGCAAAGCCAAATTCACCTATCTCGACAACGGCTTCCCGGTTGAGCTGCCAGTCTGCCCGGTGTGCGGATTTGTTTACGTGCCGGAAGAGCTGGCGCTTGGCAAGGTGCTTTCTGTAGAAAAAGCACTGGAGGACAAATGAAGGGGCACGTGGGCGGCGAGGCGCACAGCCGCTATCTGATGGAGCTTTCGTTTTTGCCGCAGGGCGCGCGTGTGCTCGATATGGGCGCCGGCGATGGAAAAACTGTGCGGCTGTTGCGTGAGTTGGGCTTTGAGGCGGAGGGCATCGATCTGAATCCTGCGGAGGATGTCACCTGCAGCGATTATCTCCACGCGCCTTATGCCGACGACAGCTTTGATGGCATCATCAGCGAATGTAGCTTTTATGTGAGCGGTGATGTTCCCGGCGCTTTGAAGGAAGCAGCGCGCATGCTGAAAAAAGGCGGCAAGCTTGTATTTTCCGACGTCTGCAGCGACGTTATCGCGCTCTTGAATGATGTGCGCGCGGCAGGCTTTGCCTGCCGTCATATTGAAGACCTCAGCGACCAGTGGAAGGAATATTATCTGGAAGCGTTGTGGAAAGAAGAAAACGTTCCCACAGGAAAAGGACTTTCGTATATCCTCATGATTTGTGAAAGGATGTGAGCGTATGAGCGATTATTTAGACGAGATGCTTGCTCTCTATGAGCAGGGCTACGATTGCGCACAGATTTTGATGCGCATGGTGCTTGATGCAGAAGGAAAAGAAAATCCGGATATGATCCGTGCACTGGCAGGGCTCAATGGCGGCATCGGCGGCAGTGCTGGTACATGCGGCTGCATGACCGGCGGCGCTTGTCTGCTTGCGTATTATGCGGGAAAAGGCGCCGACGACGAAACGGCGCATAAGAATTATCAGGATATGATGCTGAAATTTACGGAATGGTTTAAGGAGTACACAGCAGAATATGGCGGCGTGGAATGTTACCAGATCCTGGATGGCGATAATCGCAATAAGATCCAGCGCTGTCCGCTCATTATGGAAGCGACGCTCGAGAAATGTCTGACGCTGTTGGAAGAAAACGAACTTTTGTAGGAGGGAGCGCATTCATGTCAAACGTGATTGGAAAAACAGTCAGCGTCTGCCCGGTGTGCCTGCGCACGATCCCTGCAGAAAAAGTGGTGGGCGAGGATGGACAGATCTATATGGAAAAATCCTGCCCGGAACATGGCAGCTGGCGCACACTGATCTGGGAAGGTGATGCAGAAAGCTACAGAGAATGGGCGGCGCGCGATTGTCATACGCCGCCGGAGCTGCCCTTTGCCAGGGACGCAGAGAAGGGTTGTCCAAATGATTGTGGCCTTTGCACGAACCACAAGCAAGCGACCTGCTGCACACTCCTGGAGCTGACAAATCGCTGCAACCTGTCCTGCCCGGTGTGCTTTGCCAGCGCTGGCAATTCGGAACCGAGAGATCTGACGCTGGATGAAATCTCGCAGCAGTATGATCATCTCATGAGTCATGGCGGCCCGTACAATATCCAGCTTTCCGGCGGTGAGCCAACGGTGCGCAACGATCTGGCAGAGATCATCGCATTGGGCAAGGTGAAGGGATTTACTTTCTTCCAGCTCAACACCAACGGCGTGCGCCTGGCAGAGGAAGAGGGATACACCGATTATCTGGCGAAAGCAGGCGTATCGACGGTGTTTCTGCAGTTTGACGGTCGTGATGACGAGATCTATCGTGTGCTGCGCGGACGTGTGCTCAAGGATATCAAGCTCAGGGCGATAGAAAACTGCAAGCGCTCGGGCCTGCCAGTGGTGTTGGTACCAACGCTGGCTAAGGGCGTGAACGACCAGGCGCTGGGTGAGATCATCCAGTTTGCCGTGGACCATGCGCCTTATGTGCGTGGCGTGCACATTCAGCCGATGACATTTTTGGGACGCAACAGCATGGACCCGAACGAAGGCCGCCTGACCATTCCAGCGGTGCTGCGTCTTATCGAAGCGCAGACAAATGGGCTTATGAAAGCGGAGGACTTTTCTGGCGGCGGTGCCGAGAGTCCGTACTGCTCGTTCCACGCCAGCTATCTGAAAAACGGCGACAAGCTGAAAGCGCTACCAAAGCGTCAGGGAAGCTGTTGCTGCCAGAGCAGTGAAACGCGTGATACCGTCGCACAACAATGGAGCGCCAAGGCATCCTGCTGCGATCCACAGCCAGCTCAGACAGAAAGCTGCTGTTGTGGCGACGCACAGCCAGCACAGACAGAGAACTGTTGCTGCGGCGACGCACAGCCAGCGCAGGCAGAAAGCTGCTGCGACAGCGATACATCCTCGCTGGACGCATTCCTGCAGCAAACAGTGGAAAATACGTTCACGCTTTCCGGTATGGTGTTCCAGGATGCGTGGAATTTGGATCTTGAGCGATTGCAGCGCTGCTATATCTGCGAGGTTGATAGCGCCTATGGCATGGTGCCGTTCTGCGCGTATAATCTGACCAATGTTGACGGAAAGGCGCTGTACCGCCGATGAACCGCTCACATATCGACGACTATATCATGGCTGTGGAAGGTCTGCGCACGCTCGATCGCCAGAGTCTGGAAGCGCTGCAGCTGCAAAAGCTCAACGCCATGCTCCAGCGCATGCGTGCGCATGGCGAAACGCATCTACCGACGCGTGTAGAAACGCTGGAGGCGCTCGCAGCATTGCCGTTCACAACAGCGAAAGATCTGGCGGAGAAGCCTTCGCGTTTTTTGCTGACGTCGCAGGGAGAGATCGCGCGCATCATCACCGACCAAACTTCTGGAACGACAGCGGCAGCAAAACGTGTGTTTTACACAGAAGAGGATGTTCAGAATACGATCGATTTTTTTGCTGCAGGCATTAGCGAAATGGCACAGCCAGGGGAAGCGGTGCTTATTACCATGCCGTTTTCCGGCGCGCTGGGATTGGGTGATCTCATCCAAAAAGCCGTGGAAAAAATCGGCGCGCGTCCGGTTTGTGCAGGCTGGGGGAAAAGCTTTGATGAACTGAGCGCCCTCGTTCGCGCAGAAAAACCACGATCGTATATCGGATTTCCCGTGCCGCTCTTGAGACTTGCACGATATATGAAAGAAGGGTTCAGCGTCGAGCGCGCGCTGATCTCCGGCGATGTTTGCGCGCCTGGTGTGTTTGGCATTCTTTCTGAGCAATTGACGCTCTATCCGCATTATGGTTCCAGAGAAATGTGTCTTGGCGGAGCGATCACGTGTCAAGCTTTTCACGGCATGCATGTGCGAGAGAATCATTTCATAGCGGAGATCATCGGTGATGATGGGCTGCCAGTGCCTGACGGACAGGAAGGCGAGCTGGTGATCACAACGATCGGCATGACGGCGATGCCGCTGCTGCGCTATCGCACAGGCGACCGCACGCGGCTCTTGCCGGGGCGTTGTCCTTGCGGGAGTGTCACCAGGCGCATCGCGCAGCCCTTCCGGATCGGCAGCGATGCCGACTTGCTCTGCGCGCTTGACGATGCGCTCTTTGCGCTGCCGGATGTGATCGACTATCGCGCTGAGCGCAGAGGACAGACCATCCACATCCAGGCGCTGTGCAAAAAAGATTGCGCTGAGGCCATTCGCGATCGCGCGCAGACCATTTATCCGGAGATCGAGGTGAGCAGCAGGATCTGCCAGGGACACCACACCCCGCTTTATCCAGGAAAACGTAAATTGATCAAAGAGGAGAAGATGCGATGAAAACGGCTGTGATTTTAGGCGCCGGTCAGATGGGGCACAAGCTAGCAGCGCTGCTGGCTAAAAACCACATCCAATTGCTGGCTTACGGTGATAACAATCCGGCGTGTCATAGCGAGGCAGCGTTAGTGCCTGTGCTTTCAGTGGAGGCAGCGCTTGCACTCTCGCCAGACATGGCGTTTGTCGGCGTGGCATCTGCAGCGCGTTGTCAGGAGTTGCGCACGCAGGCGCGCGCACTGGGCTACACGGGCGAAGTGGTGATGCTTTCTGATCTCGCTGCGACTTTTGATCTGCGTGCTGCGCTTCTGCAGTCGCTTTTGCCGCGGCTGCATGATGTGGAGGGCGATCTGGCAGAACTCGGCGTTTACCAGGGGGATTTTGCCTGGCAGCTGAACGCAGCCTTGCCGGAGCGGCGGCTGCATTTGTTTGACACCTTCAGCGGATTTTCCGAAACCGATCTCGCCGCTGAAACAGAAGCGATCAACCCACAGGGGAAGGTGGATTTTTCCGACACATCCATTCGCGCAGTCCTGGAGCGAATGCCTTTTCCAGAGCAGGTTGTTGTGCATGCCGGACGTTTTCCAGAAACAGCTGCCGACGATCTGGGACCTTTTGCCCTGGTGAGCGTCGATGCCGATCTGTACGCGCCGACGCTGGCAGCGCTGTGCTATTTTCTGCCGCGCATGCGTCGTGGTGGAGTCATTTTGGTGCACGACTACGCCAATCCACGTTTTCCAGGCGTTGCGCAGGCCGTGCAGGAATATGAAAGGGAAAACGGCGCGTTATCGCTCCTGCCGCTGCCAGATCTGCATGGCACAGCAGCGATCATCGTTTGAAAACAGCTAGCCCATGCATCACAGGAAAAAACTGTGATGCATGGGCTGTTTTTCGTCAGATTTATCCACCAATCTGCATTCGCAACCAGCGGTTGCGGTATGGTTGCTGGCAGGGAACCGCGGTTTATGATAGGATGAGTACAAGCAGAAGGAGGTGTTTTCCGTGGCACTGAGTGAAAATATCAAAACACGGCGAAAGGCGTTAAAGATGTCGCAGGAATATGTGGCAGAACAGCTCGATATCAGCAGACAGGCTGTGGCGAAATGGGAATCGGGAAAGAGTGAACCAACGACAGAAAATCTTGTGAAGTTGGCAGCGCTATTTGAGATGAGCGTGTCAGAATTGGTCGAGCCGGAAAATATTGCCGAAGCAGAAGCAGTGCGACAAGAACAGGAGCGCGAGCGGCAGCACAATGCGCGCATGTTGAGCGGACGATTTTTCGCATACATTTTTGTCGACGCCGGCGCAATGGGCTATTTTCGTTTTTATCCCAACGATGCGCCAGGTTGGTGGTGGACGCTCATCTTTGTTTGTGGTGCCGTGGGACTTTTTATCACCTCGCGTGACATGCACAAGCGCCACAAAATGACAAAGAATCAAATCTCGGTTGGCGCCGGATTCCTCGTGGCCGTGCTCTTTTTGCCACGTTGGCTGCCGTTCAGCGTGGGCTGGAACTGGCTCGTTGCCAGTTTGGTTGCAGCAGCTTGTATTATTTATCTCAACCTCAAATACTGGCGGTACATCTGGCCTGTCAAAAAAGCATAAGAAAAAGGCTCGAGTGATTGATATGCTCCCCATAGAGTAGATACTCGAAATAACAAAAATCGAGCCTACACT
>OKRW01000219.1_pt1 | contig 59512 bp, 51 predicted proteins | sample 1601151 | NCBI WGS metagenome assembly OKRW01 (sample SAMEA3541471, study PRJEB24748) | human gut metagenome | biome: human gut; feature: human-associated habitat; material: faeces | place: China | collected 2012 | reverse complement strand
CTTTTTGAAGAGAAAAATGAAGAGTTTTTGCGACTATATTGAGTCCCCTTTTTAGGTCCTTCATTCTCCCCTCAACACCAAAATCAGTTTTTCATTTATAATGCGTCAGCCATAAGCAATTCGCCAGTACGGACGCACGGATAGTGTCTAGTCGGATGGTGTCCGTCCCCGTTAAGACAACGATGCTGTAACTTTTGATGCAACGGACGCACAGATCGTGCGTCCCTACAGGGTATCGTCACAGATCGTGCGTCCCCTACATATCATTATTCGTCTCGAGCTGGGCGTTACTGCTGGGTGAGGCTGATGCGGAGGGCGACGCCGAAGGAGGTGTTGTTTACGGGGAAGGAGGCGGTGCTCACGAGCGGGTGGTTCATATTCCAGTCGAAGTAACCTCGTATGGTGAGCATACGGCTGAGAGCGTAGTCGGCACTGAGCTTGATGACGTGCGCCACGTTGCCATTGGTCGCCTGCGTGAAGGCCTCCTGTATCTTGCGAATGAGCATCGAGGAGTGATTGTACGAGTACTCGCAGCGCAGGGTCATAGCACCGCCCGAAGCAAAGAGCGGGTTCTCCTTATTACCTCCCTGCGCCTGTGCTCCCGTGCGCTGAGGTGCTCGGCGCTTGATGCCGATGAGCTTGCTGAAGTCATCGACCTTGTAGTTGATCCCGACGGAGATCTCGTTGCGACTGTTTTCGATGACCTGGAAGGAGGTGAGGTTGAGCATCAGGTCTCTCGACTTGTTCCAGCGCGTGTTGAAGCCAAGTCCATTTTGCAAAGTTATCTCGACCCCAATGAGCGGTGCAAAGGACTCACGGATGGAGACCTGCGTGATGTCGTAGGGAGAAGAGGCGACACGACGCATACCATTGGCACCACCAGTAGCATCATCAGCGGGCATCTCTATGTAGCCCATGCGTTGCTCCTGCGCGATCGGTTGCCAGGAGATGAAGGAGTTGTAGTTTGCCACACTATAACTATTGCGATAGGTGTGGGAGAGGGAGAAGTTGCGGAAGAGATCTGCTAAGACGGGAATCTTAGTTAGCCCCGTGTAGGTAATGCTCCAGTTGGGGAGGGTGCGCCAGATCGAGTGGAAAGGCGTCGCTCCGTCTAGACCACGAGCCGTATAAGCAGCGATGAAGGCAGGAATCAGTACATCGGGACTGTTGGGGCGCACCTCGGGCGCATCAGCTCCGGCGATAGCACTATATTGGTTGGTCAGTCGCTGTACCATCTCCTGCTGGTAGCTGAGGAGGTTGTCGAAGGTACTCGTCTTGTAGCCATCGCCAGCATTAGCACTGGCGAAGAAGCCCTTGAGACCGATGGTTCCAGCAGTAAAAGTACCGCTGTAAGTCTCGGGAGCACCCTCAAACATATACTGCGTCTGCACCGCTCTATTGGTGTGGTAGTCCCAGGTGAGCGTCACTTTGAGATCTTTGAGTGGCTCGAGGTTGAGACGTGCCGTGGCGTCTTCCGCGAGGGAGTACATGGCGGGGTTGATGTTTTCCGCCTGCTTGAGGAGCCAACCACGCTGTGCCGCCTCACGGACGAAGTCATTGTCAATAAAGCCAAAAGCAAAGGCAAGGCCAGGAGCCATGACGCCCTGCATCGGGTAACCCTGGCCGCCCGCAGCCTTGATGTCGGGGAGGAAGCCAGGCAAGTGCAGCGACGAAGTGCGGGTGTAGGTGAGCGAGATGTCTCGCAGGAAGGTCAGCAAGGAGATACCCGCATCAATGTATGGATAGACGCGCTCCATACGCATCTCACGAGCTTTGTCGGCAGCGTAGACATTGAGCCGTATCGTGACGGAGTCAGTGCCAGTGACGGTGATGCTGTTGGGATTGACCACGGCGTACTTGACGGGGTAGTTGTGTCCGAGCGAATCCTTGGCGGTCACCTCAGGTTTAGCACTGCCGAGCTGGTGGTTGATGGTAATCGTCGTGTCAGGACGTAGGACCACCTCTTTAGTAAAGCGCAGTGGCGCAGGCTTCTTGCGCTGTGAGGCTTCAGGAGCTTTGTCCGCAGGCTCCTGATCGGGACGACTGACACGAGCATCTCGGCGAGAGGCGGAGCGGTTGTCACGATTGTTGCTCTTGTTCTGTCGCTTCTCGTAATCTTTGTACCAGTCGAACTTACGGTAGAGTGTCTGGAAGAGGATGTTGACTCGTCCATCGAGCTTCATCTGGTTGCGTACCACATTGCCCATGGAGGCACCCTGCTGGGTCAAGGCTCCTCGGTCCCAATTGTACGAGGCCATATAGGTGGCTGTGGCCGAGACGAAGTCCATAAAGGGAATGAGTGCGAGCGGAAGCGTGTAGGTAGCGTTTGCAGTCTGGTTGTACTGCATCGGGAGTCCCCAGCTACGTATGCTCTGCCAGACAGAGTCGCGCCATAGCGTGTAGTCGTCGGGAGCTAGCTCACGATTGACCTGTACGTGAGGCTCTACGATGCGAGCGTTGGTACCAGAGTTAAAGGAGAGCTTGAGATTGGTCGTGGGGTTCCAGACAATGTTTGCAGCACGCTGCCAGATGAAGTTCTGCACGAAGGTAGCAGGCAGTGACCAGTCAGCCATAGCAGCGCCGCCAGGCATCAGGTTGCGCACCTGATGCTCGCTGTAGTTGCGCAGTATGGAGCTGTTGAAAGCAAGTCGTGAGGGGAGGTAGTTGATCTGGTAAGCTCTCAGCGTCGAGGTGACCGTGCGGATCGCCTCGGAGGAGCCTTTGCCTTGTTTTAGCTTGGCAAAAGGCTTCCACGGAGCCACTACAGGCGTGTACTGATACTGCGCCGTAGCTTGCCACGTGCGATTGCGGTCGTAGACAATTTCGGGGCTGTTCTTCTCATCCCAAGACCTTGAGTAGCCGAACGTAAAGTTGGCTGGGTCGTACGGCATCGGAGTCTTGCTCTGTATGTTGACCCCCACGTTGGAGAGCGACAGCGCATGAGCCTGTGTCCGTGTCAGCGTCATCGTCTTGATGGAGTCACGTACCGACTCGTTGGCGGCATTGTCGAGTGCCTCCGTGAGGAGGAGGTCTTGGTCTAGTGGGTTATACTGCGGACGGATCACTTCGTTTTGGTAGCTGTAGTAGAGCGGTATGCGTACCTTCGCCTTCTCGGGGAAGAACTTACCCAGCTCCACCTGCGTCGAGAGGTTGAGGAAGCCGGTATCCTCTAGCTGTCTCTGCGCGAGTGACTGATCGAGTGCGCCAAAGCCCGCCGTGCGGTAAGAGCCTCGAGCGTTAAACGAGCCTAAGTCACTCAGCTGTACCTGCAGGTCAGCATTGGTCGCCCAGCCCCCCTGCTCTTGGTACTCGCTCAGGCGTAGCTCATTGACCCAGATCTCGGCACTCTTGATCTGGCCAGCGCTGTTTCGCACACCGATCATTATGGTCTTGACATTGCTCAGCGAGGGGTTGCCCATCACGGTGATCGTATTGCGTGGACGCTCAGCATCGGGCACCGAGTAAGGCGTGTAGAGATCGGTCTCGCCATTAGCTTGCGCAGCGTTGCGCTTCATTTTGAGTCCCGTGAGGAGGTCAAAGCGGAAGTCCACCTTGTTATCCTTTGGCCAAACCATCTCTCTATCCTTAGCATTGTCACTGTAAGTACCGAAGGGGGTCAGCTCTAGGGGAACGCTGTACTCGTAATAGTTGTTTGTGTAGTCAGAGCCTAAGCGGAGGAAAGCGGTCATCTCGCCATTGCCCGTAGGCGTCCCCTCCTCGGGCAGCTCCTCGGCATGGACAAACAGCTCGATGCGCTTGTAGCGACGTAGGTCTAGTCCCGTATTCTTGTAGACAGCTCGTGCATCGCCTGGAGCTAGTCGCTTGATGCGTAGGCTGAGCGCCTGCTCGTTCTGACGAATGGCTTGCGCCTGACTGGGGCTGACACTACGAGAGACGCCTGGCGGGAGGATATAGTTGATCGGCTTGCGGTCACCGTTCTCCTCGATATTGACCGTATTAACCTCCATCGTACCATTAGATATAGGCGTGACGGAGGGAGCGTGTAGCGGGCGGTCATACTGTCGCCACTCACCACGCACCATCTTGAAGGTACCGAAGCGCAGCACGACAGGCTTGTCCCACTGCGTCAGGTAGAGGCGCATGAAGCGGATACTCTTGAGGTCGGCTATGCCCCCTACCCTACGGGTCGGCTCTCGTACGGGGATCTTAAACTGATACCACTTGACCGTCTCTTGCTTGCCGTTGGCCAGCTTCACATTGACTGACCGCTCGTCAACGATATAGTTGTGTCCCACCTGCATCTCTGCCGGCGAGAGAGCAAGCTCATACTCGAAGTAACTCTCCTGCTCGTTGAGCGTGTTGTCCTGGTTGATGTCCTCCACATCAGGTACGACACGGCTCGCTACGCTGTAGGAGCCAGTCTCATTGGTCGCCTCAGCACTATTGCCCTCGACCCCGTTGTAGTACTTGTATCGCTCTAGGATAGGAGCTTGTAGCTGGTCATACCGCTCGTCACGATAGTGACGGAAGCTATCACCCGCTGGATCATTCAGCGGACTCATCGGATCGCCCTGCCACTGCTCGAGTACTTCGCCCGACACCTTGCCCCTGATTGCGGAGAGGTAGTCAGCATAAGCGGGGAAAGTCTTCTCCTGCTCAGAGCTTAGTCCATTAAAGCCTACATCTTGCTTGCTACGCGCCCCAGCGGCATTGTCAAAAGAGTAGCCAGCCGTCTGACGAATAGGCACGCGTCCCCAGACTGTCTCGATGGTTGCCGAGGGGTCATCGTTGAGCGGCATACCATTCTCAAAGAACTTCTTCTCATCCTTCAGCACCTCCTCCGATACCTCACCCAGATTGAAGAGGAGCTTGCCACTCGTCGGTGCCGTCTCGGGATAGATGAAGGGGTCCATCATCCAGAACTCGATATACTCGATATTGGCCGCCTCAAAGTCGCTCTGGTCTATCTTGCGCATCATACCGCCCCAGTTCTCGGTGGGGTTCATCAGCTTACCATCGCTACCGACCTGATCGCTATTGACATTATACGGACCACGCTCATCGGGATAGTAAGCGAGGCAGAGCGTCTGCAGGTAGGACTGCTGGGCAAAGTTCTCATCTCTATAGGGAAATAGCTCCGACATACGCACCTCTCGCGAGTAATGGTTGGAGAGCATGTCGGGATTGTTGCGCAGGTAAGAGGGGGTCAGCGAAGAGCCAGCACGATTCAGCATCGGGTCTATGTAAAACCAGTTGAGCAAGGCTCGACGATTGCCGTAGCGCAGATCATTGACCAGTCGAGCCTCGGGGAAGAGATCCGCCGCTCCGTCTGCTGGGTCGTGCCACGGCGTAGAGCTCAGCATCCAAGCGTAGGGATTGAGCAGGTCAATGCTGCTCTGAGAAGTCTCAAAGTCGTCTATATAGCTGTGTCCCTTGGTGTAGCGCCCCTCGTAGTGTCCTGGGATCAGGTGAGCAAACTCCATATTGAGTGCGACCTCCGACGGCTTGGTCAAGTCTAGGAGCGGGATGTAGTCGAGGATACGCGTCAGCCACTGAGACTCGGTGCGCCACGAGAGATTGAGTCCCCAAAGGCTGTTTTGCATCGACTCACGCCCCATGACAGGCTTGGCAGTCAGTGGCATCTCACTAAGGTACATAAAGGTACCGCCCAACGTTAGGTCTGGCGTAAAGTGGTAGTTGAGGTCCAGTCCCAGCACCGTCTTGCGCTGTAGGTTGAGAAAGCCCCTATTCTCCAGAGATACATCGACACGCGTACCACTGTTGAGGATTGCCTCGTTGAGGATCGTGACGGTACCCATGGCGTAGTTGACCGTGTAGTCCACATTCTCCACCAGCGTTGCTCCGCCAGCGGTCACACGCACCGACCCTGGGGTCACATTCATCGCCCCGAGTGAGATCTGCCCGCTGTTTGCTGCTTGGTACTCACCTCGCAGGATAAACTTATCGCGCTCAGCCACCTGCTGCGCTGCGACCATCGTCGTATCGTAGATCTCACGATAGACGTATCGCTCGGCAATGGCAGGGTCGCCTATCTGCTCAGCCAAGTAACTACCGAAAGGCTCCGTAGAGGTAAAGATAACGAGCCCTCGCTCCGCATCAACCGTATAGCCAGGGACAAAGTCAAAGACACCATCAGGGTGCGGCTCGTTACGTGAGTCTAGACGATCCATACCCAAGACCCGTGTGAGGAGTTGCCCAGCCACCTTGCCCTCATTAATATAAGGTATAGCGGTGCCAGTGCTATCATTGCGGTAGAAGACATCGAGCTTGAAGTGCTCCGCCTTGAGATTGTAGAGGCTGCTCCCAAGACTGTAGACATTGCGCATCATAAACTGCCAGTAAGGAGCCGTCGGGGTCATCGATGAACCCTTGAGCAGCTTGACAAAAAGGTTGTCAGCCGTACGATCCGAGCGGTCCGAACTAAACTCTCCCACCTGATAGACCTTGCCTTGATAGGTGTACTCAAAGGCGACGCCCACCACCTCATCGGGCTGGAGACGCACCTGCAGCGAGAGCGTACCGAGCTGGTCATTGATGCGGTACTCATTGGCATTCAGACGGCGTGCACTCTCTATCTTCGCATAGTCCACACCGCCACGCAGCTGCCCCTCTAGCATCTGGCTCACTTGATCCACTTGGCGCAGAGCGGGCTGTCCGAGCAGCCAGCTGTAGAGCGAGTTCGCCTGATTGGCAGGCAGTCCCTGTGTCGATCCATTCGTCGTGACACCACGAGCCGTCACACGCTCCGCCTCACCCATATCGGTAAAGGCGACAATGTTGCGCGCCTCGTCAAAGTTGCCTCGCTTGTTGGTCACCCACACCTCGATACGGTTGATCTTAACACCCGATGAGATAAAGGGCAGCGTAGACATCGCCTTGTTGTAGTGGTCTCGGAAGTAGTGTCCTAGGTAAAAGTGTCTATTCTCATCATACTGATTGGCCGAAAACTCAAAAGGTGTCGTCTGCGCCCCACGATCTGTCGAGACGCGTTTCGTCTCCGCCTCCTGCTGGCTCACGACGAAGTCCACATCGAGCTTGCCAAACTGCAGTTTGCTGTGGATACCGAAGAGCGACGCACCGCCCTGTATCAGCGAGTTCTTGGACTGTAGCGACACATTGCCCGCCTCCAGCACCTTGATAATGTCATCTTCCTCGCCCTCGTAGGCCAGCTTGAGCTTCTTACTGTCGAAGTCAAAGGTAGCCTGCGTATTGTAGTTCAGATTGAAGTTAAGCTTCGTACCCACCGATGCCTGCACATTGGCCTGAATCTTCTGATCGAAGTCAAAGAAAGTGTGTCTTCGTGAGCGAATCGGTATGGAGGGATTGTCCGTGGCATTGCTCTTGACACCCATCGATACCTCCGCAGAGCCTTGCGTCCGCACCCGCACGCCACCAGGACCAAAGATCTTCTCCGCAGGCCCCAGCTCGAAGCCAAAGTCAAACGGGTTGAATCCCTTCCCCTGCTGCTCCTTCTCATCTTGCGCTGCACGCTCTAGAAAGTAGTTCTGCACACCATTGCGCTCCACATAAGCGACATACTGCTCCAGTGTGTAGGGGATCGGCGTACCCACCTGCTTGCCCCCCACCTTGGTGACCAGCAGATAAAGCCCCGTAGCGGGATTGAAGACGAACTCGTGCGTCACCACGCTCGGCGTGCGCAGATCAAGTGCTGACTCCTGCTCGAGCCACTCATACGACTCAGGCGCTGTCGGCTGCACTGGGTAGCGCAGACTATCTGGTCCCGCAGGAAGCGCCGTAGCAGATACAGAGAGAGGAGGCATAGCGAACAACCTCACCACACCCACCAATGCGCAGAGCAACGCAAGCCATGCACATAGTATCCTGCGCCTAGGGATCATCTAGTGTCTATCTATATATTATATAGAGTCAGTTATGTAACGCTCGAGAGTCCGTTTTGTTGTACCCAAGCCTCCTAACGTCTAACCTCCAATCTCTAACTTCTAATCTCAGAGCTGTGCCAACGCTTGCTTGATCACCTGCTCGACAGGCGTGTCGGGCTTGACAGTCATAATCTGCTTCACCACCTTACGCACATTGGTCTCCGCAAAGCCCAGCATCTTAAGTGCCGAGATCGCCTCCTCAGCCACCTCACGAGCTGCCCGCGAACCGATACCAGCCGTCACATCGTCACGATCTGTCAACGTCTCGGGTAGCTTGCCCTTGAGGTCCACGATGATGCGCTGTGCCGTCTTAAGTCCGATGCCCTTGACCATCTTGAGCCGCTTATCATCGCCACTCTCGATCACCTCCGCCAGCTCCAGCGGTGCCAGACTAGAGAGGATCACCCGAGCCGTAGCGGGCCCCACACCTGACACGGTGATCAGCTTCGCAAAGAGCGCCTGCTCCTCCCTCGTGTAGAAGCCGTACAGATCGCACACCTCGCCCTGGCGCATCACCTCCGTGATCCAGAGACGTACAGGCGCATCACGCTCCAGTCCATGCAGCGTATCATAAGTAGAGAGCGATATATTGACATCGTAGCCCACCCCGCCACAGTCCACATAGGCGTTGGTCGGTGAGAGCGTATCTATCGTGCCACGTAAGTATGCAATCATAATCTTCTTCGTCCTAAGTAAACGTCTACTCCAGAGCTAATTGCATCGTAATCAAAGATCTCTCGCCAAACCGCTACAGAGGAAATTCGAAATTCCTCGGTAGCTATTTTTTTATCTCCACGTGGGAAATAAAAAATTCCTCGGACTTATCGTTTCATTCCTCCGAAGTATCATTTGATTCCTCCGAAGAATTTTTTCTTGCCTACGTGGAGAATTTTTCTTTTCCACGTGGCGATTTGAAAATTCCTCCGTAGAAATCGGTCTCTCCTAAGTCGAAAAGCATCGATATATGCCAGCAATCATTGATTTGCAATGCATCTGCTCTAGTAAGTACCCACAAAGATAGTGGTATTTCCGCAAAAACTACTATCTTTGTCGTGTAGAATACAACGAATCAACAAGTTCAAACAACATACAGATATGAAAAAGGCATTAATCATCCTATCCTCCGCTCTACTACTCCTATCAGTGGGTGCTTGTGCCCCCAAGCAGAGTGCTTATCGTCAGGTGTACGAAAAAGCAAAGCAGCGCGAAGTCGCTACTGAGCAACAGACTCCTGCACAGACTCCTCCCGCTAGTGTCGTCGTCTCTCGTGAGCCTGTCGCTGACATCCAGCTACGTCGCGAGCGTCTAGAGGCCGTCCAGGGTGAGGACGCAACCATGCTCAAGACCTACAACGTGGTCGTCGGCTCTTTCCAAAATCATACCAACGCTTACTCCCTCAAGGAGCGTCTACAGGCTCAGGGTTATAACCCTGTACTAGGTCAAAACGAGGCTGGTATGCTCCGTGTCATCATCACCAGCTTTGACTCTCGTAGCGATGCTGAGAGATCTCGTGAAGAGATCAAGGATCGCTTTGCTCCTGACTTCCAGGACGCTTGGATTCTAGAGAAGATCCGCTAATCGCTTCTTTACCTCGAACCCATGATAAAGGAGTCTTAGAGTTTGCATTGATAGACTCTAAGGCTCCTTCTTCGGACACTATAAACTATGGAGATCAAACAGCATCATCCGCTTAGGGAGTACCACACTTTTGCGATCGACACCACCGCTGACTGGTGGATCAACTACAGCAGTGCTGAGGATCTTCAGACACTGGCACGTGATGAGTACTTTGTCTCACAGCCTTATCTGCCGATAGGCGCTGGGAGCAACCTGCTCTTTACACACGAGACCTATCGTGGCGTCATCCTCTACTCGCAGATAGACGACCTCCACTACTACGATGAGACCGAGAGTGCGCTGACCCACCCAGGGCAGCAGCATGTGCGGGCTGGTAGTGGCATCGTGTGGGATCACTTTGTGGAGCTGATGCTCAGCCGTGGGCTCTATGGCGTGGAGAACTTGTCTCTCATCCCAGGCACCGTGGGTGCTGCTGCCATACAGAATATAGGGGCCTACGGGAGCGAGATCTCTCAGTACATCGTGGCGGTCGATGTGGTCGACCTAGCGACAGGGATGAAGCTCCGCATACCGAGCGCCCTGTGTGACTATAAATATAGGTACAGCATCTTCAAAGATCCGCAGTACCACTCCTACATCGTCACGCACGTGCACTTCATACTAAGCACCGAGCCGACCTGCAATCTGAGCTACGCCTCCCTGGCAAAAGCTTTCGAGGGTCGCGACACGATGCCGACACCTGAGGAGATTCGCCAAGAGGTGATACGCATTCGCCGTGCTAAGCTGCCCGACCCTGAGGAGATACCAAATGGCGGGAGCTTCTTCATGAACCCTATCGTGCCTCTAGCTCAGTACGAGGAGCTGGCGAAGCAATACGACACACCCGTGCCTCACTACCCGATCCACAACGGGGGGGAGGTGAAGCTCTCAGCAGCGTGGCTCATAGACCAGACGGGGCTCAAGGGTTACCGCACAGGTGCCGTGGGGGTCTACGAGAAGCAGCCGCTCGTCCTAGTCAACTATGGCGGAGCGACAGGCCAAGAGGTGGTCGCACTGGCAGAGCATGTGCAGCAGGAGGTGAGTCGTAAGTTCGGCATCTCACTACGTCCCGAGGTGCGCTATATAGACTGAGTCCTATGCCCTCTCGTCACAACCTCCCCTCACCACAGATCGTCAAGCTACTCGGCTCAGGTACTAGCACAGGCGTACCTGAGGTGGGTTGCTACTGTCGCACTTGTCTCAGTCTAGACCCTCGCGACCAGCGCGCCCGTACATCGGTTCTAGTGATCTCACCTGCGAGCAAGCGAATACTGATCGATTGTAGCGCAGACTTCAGGCAGCAAGCACTCCTAGCGGGCATCGATCATCTAGATGCGATCATCCTAACGCACCAGCACTACGACCATATCGGAGGACTGGACGACTTGCGCACTATCTCGTGGCGCACCGAGCTACCGATCTACGCAGAGCCTAACGTACTAGAGTCGATCAAGTCCCGACTACACTACTACTTCGGACCACATCGCTATCCTGGCACGCCACACTTGACGCTGCACCCCATCTCGTCGCTAGAGCCGTTTACACTATACGACCTGACGATAGAGCCGATACGGGTGATGCACGGCAAGCAGCCAATACTAGGCTATCGCATCGGAAGCTTTGGCTTCCTAACCGACCTAAAGAGCATCGTCCCAGAGGAACTGGAGAAGCTGCGAGGTGTGGAGCTACTCTTTGTCAATGGACTGCGCTACACCAAGCCTCACCCGACACACCAAACGATCGAGGAGGCTCTCGCACTAACCGCCCAGGTTCAGCCACAGCGCAGCTACATCATTCACCTTTCGCACCATGCACCGCCTACAGCGGAGCTACAAGAGCGACTGCCCGCAGGGGCCTTCGTCGGCTACGACGGATTGACCCTACGCTATACCGCAGGGGCTGGCTACACAGAAGAGCCTGATTATTCGCCACAGAGTACACTAGGTAAGTTGACGAGGAGCAGTGCCGCACCTTTTACCTATAGGGATTGTGGCAGGATCGATTACCGAGAGGCGCTGGAGATGCAGCTACAGCTTTGGCACGAGCGTATCGATGCTAAGGTAGCGCATCAGACGGTACCTGAGGACCTATTACTCTTTTGCGAGCATGAGCCAGTGCTGACGATCGGCAAGCATGGTAAGCAGACGAACCTACTCGTCTCGGAGGATCTGCTCAACTCTAGAGGCATTCAGCTCGTCCAGATAGAGCGTGGCGGTGACATCACTTACCATGGTCCTGGGCAGATCACGGGCTACCCGATCTTTGACCTAGAGCATTACAACGTGGGGATCAAGGAGTACATCCACACGATGGAGCAGTGCATCATCGACCTCCTCTACCTCTACGGCATTCGTTCGGAGCGTCTCGAGGGCGCTACGGGCGTATGGATCGATGCGCATACGCCGCAAGCTCGCAAGATTTGCGCTATCGGCGTACACACCTCTCGCTATGTGACGATGCACGGCTTCGCACTCAACGTCAATACCGACCTAAGCTACTTCCAGCTCATCAACCCATGTGGCTTTACCGACAAGGGAGTCACCTCGATGGAGTTAGAGATAGGACACGGGGAAGTTTACTTTCCGCTAGTCAAGCACCAGCTGGAGGGACTCTTTCGCAAGCACTTCACGCACCTTATGTACCACCTTTCTAACGAAGATATACTATGAAATGGCTTAGACCCAACGACAGCTCGGCAAACTATCAAGACAGACGTGGACGCATCTCCGGCAGAGGACTAGCCCTCGGAGGTGGCATCGGCGGTATCGTCATCGTCCTCGCTAGCCTCTTCTTCGGTGTAGACCTCACGGGACTGATGCAGGTGGCAAACAATGCATTGCCTGGATCACAGACAGAGCAGGTAGACCCATCGCGAGTCAATGAAAACGAAGAGTTCAAGGTCTTCACACTACGCGTCTTCAACAGTTGCAACGACGTATGGACAGACCTTTTCACCTCCGAGCTACAACGCTCCTACACGGCACCGACACTGGTGACCTTCACCGATCAGGTGCAGAGCCGTTGCGGAGGAGCCTCCAGCGAGGTGGGACCTTTCTACTGCCCTGCCGACCAGATGGTTTACATTGACTTAGACTTCTTCAATCTACTCGCCTCTCGCTTCAAAGCGCCGGGAGACCTAGCTATGGCTTACGTCACTGCTCACGAAGTAGGGCATCATGTGCAGAACCTCCTCGGCATCTCCGACAAACTGCACCAGCAGCGAGGGCGTGTCTCGCAAGAAGCGTACAACCGCGCTAGTGTACAGCTGGAGCTACAAGCCGACTATCTCGCTGGCGTGTGGGCATACCACGCACAGCGACTCGGCATCATACTCATCGAGCCTGGAGACCTCGAGGATGCGCTCACAGCAGCCAACGCTATCGGCGATGACACTTTGCAAAAAGAGGCGCAGGGCTATGCCGTCCCAGACTCATTCACACACGGTACCTCAGCACAGCGTATGCAAGCCTTTCGCTCTGGCTTTGAGTCGGGCAGCTTGGATGGTGCGAGCCGTTACCGCTTGTGAGCAACAACCAATTCTATAGCAGATCACAGATGAACCAAAAGATAAAAGTACTCGTCGTAGGCTACGGACACGTAGGCAAGCAGGTGGTGACCACCGTACGCACCGCTCCTGATATGGAGCTGGTCGGTGTAGTTCGTCGCTCCAAGGGCGATGATCCACAAAGTCAAGCGTTGATCGCTCACGGCATTGCCGTTTATGGTGAGGGTGATGCCCTCCCCGAGGCAGATGTCGCCATCTTAGCCGTACCGACACGCTCCGTGCCTGACTATGCCAAGCGTTATCTCGCGCAGGGTCTCTGCACGGTAGACAGCTTCGACATACATAGTCAGATAGCTACGCTACGCCACGACTTGATGGCGGTAGCTCAGCAGCACCAAGCGGTCTCCATCATCAGCGCTGGCTGGGACCCTGGGAGCGACTCGATCGTCCGCACCTTGATGCAGGCGATGGCACCCGAGGGAATCACTTACACAGACTTCGGACCTGGTATGAGTATGGGACACTCCGTGGCAGCACGTGCCATAGCAGGTGTCCGAGACGCACTCTCTATGACCCTACCTGTAGGCTATGGTCAGCACCGCAGACAGGTCTATGTAGAGCTAGAGGCAGGAGCCAACGAAGAGCAGGTACGTCAAGCGATCCTCGCCGATGATTACTTCGCTCATGACGAGACGATCGTTACTTTCGTCTCCTCAGTCGCAGCCCTAGAGGACGTAGGTCATGGCGTACATATGATGCGCAAGGGGGTCTCGGGCGTAACGCACAATCAGCGTCTCACCTTCGAGATGCAGATCAACAACCCCGCTCTGACTGCCCAGATGATGGTCGCCTCGGCCCGCGCTACGCAGCGCCTCACCCCAGGAGCCTACACGCTCCCCGAGGTGCCAGTCATAGACCTCCTCGCCGGCGACCGCTCCGACTGGATCGCCCATCTAGTCTAACTTCTAATCTCTAACATCTAAGGTCTAACCTCTAATCTCTAACCTCTAATCTCTAACAACATGTCTAGCACACTACCCCTACTAGCTATCACGTGGGACGTCAGCCCCGCCATCTTTACCATCGGCTCCTTTGAGTTACGCTGGTATGCTGTACTCTTTGCTGTGGGGCTCTTCGTCTTCGGTCCGTGGATCGTGCATCGCATTTGGCAAAAAGAAGGCTTGCCCGAGCCATGGTTTGACAAGCTCTTTTGGTACGTAGCTATCGGTACGATCGTAGGTGCTAGACTGGGGCATTGCCTCTTCTACGACCCGCTCTACTACCTCGCTAACCCCGTTGAGATCTTGAAGACGTGGGAGGGAGGACTAGCGAGCCACGGTGGTGTGATCGGTCTCATCATCGTTATGTGGATCTACGCACGCAAAGTGTCACACAAACCTATCCTCTGGGGTATGGACCGGCTCTGCGTACCAGTAGGACTCGTGGCAGCTATGATACGTATTGGCAACCTGATGAATAGCGAGATCTTTGGCTACCCTACCGATGTCCCCTGGGGCTTTCGCTTCGTACGCTCTATGGAGTGGCAGACTATGGCAGGCGGTATGCCTTGCCACCCCACAGCCATCTATGAGGCGCTCGCCTATCTACTCGTCTTCGCCATCTGTATGTGGCTTTATTGGCGTCGCAATGCAGGCTACAAGTATCAGGGACTCATCGTCGGGACACTCCTGACGCTCACCTTCGTAGCTCGTATCCTCATCGAGCAGGTCAAGTTCGTTCAGGAGCCGTGGGAGCACAAGCTAGTCGACTCCATCGGACTTAACCAAGGGCAACTACTCAGCATCCCCTTTATCATCATCGGAGTTGGTATGATCATCTACGCCTTGCGCCACCCAGTACCTCAGGCAGAGGTAGAGCGTCTACTCGCTGAGGAGGCACAGCGCAAGGAGCAAGCCGCTCACCAAAACAAGAAGTAAATCTATTCACTATATACAAAGCAACCATTATACTATGGAATATCGTAATCAGATTACCGATTCAATATACTATATCGGAGTCAATGACCGCACGAAGCAACTCTTCGAGGGCTCCTGGTCACTACCCTATGGCGTCAGCTACAACTCTTATCTGCTCGTGGGTGAGCAGGTCGTACTCATTGATGGTGTCGAGATAGCCACCGCTGAGAAGCACCTTGGCGAGATCAAAGCGATCATCGGCGATCGTCCCATCGACTACCTCATCGTAAACCATATGGAGCCTGATCACAGTGGCTCTATCGGTCTCCTACGCACCCTCTATCCCGAGATGAAGGTGGTGGGCAATGCCAAGACCTTCGGTATGCTCGACTCTTACTTCGCACCGATCCCTCAGGAGCAGCGCGTAGTCGTTTCGGAGAAAGAGCCTCTAGAGGTAGGGGGCTTCTCCTTCCAGTTCGTTATGGCACCGATGGTACACTGGCCCGAGGTTATGTTTACCTACGAAAGCTCGAACAACGTCCTCTTTACGGCCGACGCCTTTGGTACCTTTGGCGCGCTCAATGGAGCTATCATAGACCGAGATATGAACCTCGACCTCTACTACGAGGAGATGTACCGCTACTACGCCTGCATCGTAGGTAAGTTTGGCACATTCGTACAGAAAGCTCTAGAGAAGTACAGTTCTCTCGGTCTGTCGCCACAGTACATCTGTCCGACTCATGGACCCGTATGGACGGAGCACGGCTTCCCCCAGGCACTCGCCATCTACGACCAGCTCAGCAAGTACGATACAAGCTGTGGTGCGGTCATCCTCTACGGCAGTATGTATGGTCACACTGAGCAGATGGCCGAGGCGGTCGCTCAGGGACTAGCACAGAGCGGCATCAAGGAGATTGTCGTGCACAACGTCAGCACGGCCGATCCCTCCCACATGCTCCGTGACATCTTCAAGTATCGCGCCCTCATCGTTGGCGCACCGACCTATAGCAACGAACTCTTCCCCCCGATGCGTGAGATCCTCAACAAGGTTGCCCTCCGCGAGGTCAAGCACCACCTCATCGGCTACTTCGGCGGATGCACTTGGGCTGGTAAAGCTGTCAAGCTTATGCCCGAGATTCTAGAGAAGCTAGCCTTCGAGCAGGTAACCGATCCCGTAGAGATCAAGGGTGCCGCCACATCAGAGCAACTCGCTCAGGGTCGTGATCTAGGCGCTGCTATTGGCAAGAGGCTATTAGAACTTTACCGTTAATACCAAATACCAACTACACTAATAATCTATGAGACTTGTTATCGAGCAAGATTATGCTGCCATGTCCGCATGGGCAGCAGAGCATGTGATCAAACGCATCAATGAGTTTGGCCCCACAGCTGACCGTCCCTTTGTGATCGGTCTGCCCACAGGCTCTACCCCTATTGGTATGTATCAAGAGCTGGCCAAAGCCTGTCAGGCTGGACGCATTAGCTTCAAAAACGTAATTACAGTCAATATGGACGAGTATGTAGGTCTAGAGCCTTCGCACCCCGAGAGCTATCACTACTTTATGAAGAGCAACTTCTTCGACCATATCGACATCGACCCGAAGAATACACACCTCCTCAATGGCTTGGCTGAAAACACTACCGCTGAGTGCCAAGCTTACGAAGAGATGATCCAGTCGCTCGGAGGTATCGACCTCTTCATCGGAGGTATCGGCTCTGATGGGCATATCGCCTTCAACGAGCCAGGCTCCTCGCTAGCCTCTCGCACCCGTGAGGTGCGTCTGATGCCCGAGACGATCCGTGACAACAGCCGCTTCTTTGACAATGACCTCTCGAAGGTACCCACACGCGCCCTCACCGTAGGTGTCGGCACCGTGACAGACGCCCGTGAGGTGATGATCCTGATCAGTGGATCTAACAAAGCCCATGCGCTCTGCAAAGCCGTCGAAGGGCATATCACGCAGATGTGTCCCATCTCGGCACTGCAACTACACCCAGCCAGCATCATCGTCTGCGATGACGATGCATCTGTAGAGCTACAGGTGAAGACCTTCCGCTTTTACAAGCAGGAAGAGAAGCTAGCCCGTGAGGGTCTAGCCTACTAAGAGCGAGAGGCGATCACATAGTTCGGCGAATGCCCTCGTAGCATACGCCACAAGAATCGAGTAGGTCGGGAAACGAAAGTTTTCTGACCTACTTTCGTTTCCTTCCCTCTCACACCACCGTACGTGCCGTTCGGCATACGGCGGTTTAATTCGTTTTCAAAGAGTGGCTAATCATGTTCGATTAGTTTCATCTCCCGTCTTTCTTAATTTCCGCTTCCGATGGATACCTGTTTAGCTCTATGTGGTCGATCGCATTGACGTTTTGACCGTTGCCACTCGTCAGCAATGTACATCGGAACATACATTCTTGATTGACGTTACGAATTATTCGGTCCTTCGCCTTGTCCTGCGCGAGAACGGCTACTTCGACCTCTGCTGACTCCTCGACATTCGTTGTTACTATCCTCTAGGACTGCCGAGGCCTCGCGGGATAAGTCATACATCTTTCATCGTTTACCTGCCTAATTTACGCATCAAGGTTACGGTTGCCTTTTGGATCTTCACTGTCCTTTGCCAGCTTGTCCGCTTGATACGCCTTAGTATTAGGTTTCTGTTCGTCAGGCCACGAATTCGCTATTGCTTCTTCTCTCCCAAGGGTCGCCCCTTGAAACTTGCAAGTCGCTATGGGGTTCGTTGGCAACTACGCCCCGTGTGGACTTTCACCACAGATGTATAACATGCCCGTCATACAGAGAGGAGGGAGCTACATCTATATTAGTAGCACCCTCCTCGTTATTAAGTGAGAGAGTTTATTGCTTAGCGCAATGTGTCTCTATTAGTTATCTCGCTTAGGTCTTGCTGAGTATGATATATTCAGTGCATCAGCACGACGTAGCTCTTGCTTGATATCTGCTATGATTTTCATCTTAGTAGAGGCATCACCCTTGATAGAGATGGTCATCAGCTTGCGACGCTCATCTTGTATCTGAGCTTCTTGATCCTTGACGAAGCCATAGACGGCAGAGGCATCCGTAGTAATCTGGTCGTTGAGCTGGATAGCTGGCGCTGTACCAAACTTCGACTGGAGCTCAGGTATAGGCTTACCTACATAGATAAAGGATACAAGAGACTTCTCCTCCAACTTGGTTAGCTCTGTCGCTGTGGGGAGATTCTGAAAGGCTACCTTAGGTGTGACCTCTCGAATACTCGTCACCATCATAATGAAAAACAGAAAGGCAAAAATCAAGTCTGGCAGTGAGGATGTATTCAGCTCAGGCATCGTACGCCCTCCAGCTTGTTTGAACTTTCCCATAATAAAGCGCTATAAGTTGAAGATTAGGAGTTGAGTGGCATCTCAGAGATGTGCATCGGATAGCAGTCGACTACCACCTTCTGCTTGTCTGGTGTAAGGTCATCATATGACTGACCATACTCCTTCTGAGCGACGATATCCCATACCTCATTGTAAGCACGGAGTAGCTCGTTCTGTACGTCGATATACATCTGATAGCTGGTCTCGACCTCGTTCTTGAGCGAGATAGCATACGAAGATATCGTCACGAGTCGATCTCCTAGCCCTGCGATGTAGCGAGTCTCCTTCTCTGGGAGATGTGGCAAATCTTGAGGGTTGAGGATAAACTCGACAGTACGATCTTTGAGCCTATCAAGAGGTACGATAGCCATATCGTCACGTCCTGACGCATCTTTTTTGATGATAGCTATCTGATCCGAGCGGTTCACAAGGATACGGAGTACGTTACGATCACGTATCTCGATATCTTGTTGCTGTTGCTCGGGGGGAACCAACGGCGGTAGGCGCCTCTTTAGTCCCTGATCGGTGTCCATTGAAGTAGTAATCAAGAAGAAGATCAGAAGAATAAAAGAGATGTCGGCCATGGATGACCCATTGATACTGGGTACCTTCTTTTTAGTTTTAGACATTGCTCTTTACTGATATGTTTGATTACTTACTTGGCAAGACGCTTGCGGATACCACCCCAGATGACACCCGCAATGATGAGAGCTACGAGCGTGTAAGTGGTGTAGATACACATATCGATGGTTTTAAGCCACCCTGGAGTGTTGTATTGTGCTGAGTCTTCATTGACAGACATCGGAGTGCCATCGCCTATAGCGTAGGTGATAGCTAGTATGACTATCAAGACTATGAAGACTAAGAGACTCTGAAGAGCTCTCTTAGGATTGGTGCGGAATCCTTGGATTAGGGATACGATAGCGAATACTATCGTTGCTATGAGCGTCAGCGCAACAAGTGTATAGCCCCAATACAAGACTAAGTCTGTATTGGCATAGACCTTATTGCCCGCAGCATCTAGCTCGACTCCCCCGACGAAGAACGCAAGGCAGACCGCAACGGAAACTACTAAGAGTACTAGTAGCGTCCAGCTAGAGATCTTACGAATTTTGGTAACTGCCATGGTTGCGTATTACTTATGGAGGTTGTACTTGATAGCAAAGTCAACTAGCGTGATTGAGGCATCCTCCATACGATTGAGGATAGACTCAACTTTAGATAGGATGTAGTTGTAGAAGACCTGTAGGATCATAGCAACGATAAGACCACCGATGGTCGTAATCAGAGCCACCTTCATACCACCAGCGACGACCGTCGGGCTGATATCACCTACCTTCTCAATCTTATCGAATGCCATGACCATACCAACGACAGTACCAAGGAATCCGAGTGAAGGAGCAATAGCGATGAAGAGGGTAATCCAAGAGAGGTTCTTCTCGAGGAGTCCGCCCTGTACACCTCCGTAGGAGACGATAGAACGCTCGACTACGTCGATGCCCTGATCAAAGCGCATGAGTGCTTGATATGCGATGGAAGCGACAGGACCACGCGTGTTGCGTGCGATCTCCTTAGCACCATTCATATCACCGCGGTTGAGAGCCTCCTCGATCTTGCGTAGGAATGCCTCGTAGTTATTGTCTGCTAGGTTGAGGTAGATGATACGCTCTAGACAGAGAACAAGACCGAGGATCAAGACGAGTGCGATGAGTGCCATAAAGTCAGCACCACCCTCGATGAACTTGGTCTTGAGAGCCTGGTGGAAAGACTGATCAGCTGTAGCATCTTGCTCCATCACAGCCTCCATATCGGCTTCGACAGCCTCATCAACGGGAGTAGGAGTCACCTCCTCTGTGGTCGCAGAGTCTACAGCATCTGCGGTAGCCTCCTGTGCGTAGGTCATCTGTGTGAGGCCCAGTGTGAGTAGAGCCATGCATGATAACGTTGCAAATAACTTTTTCATTGCGATAGTTGTGTTAGTTGATTATTTCTAGTTTGATTGTTATTACTGCGGAGAGAGAGGGATTCGAACCCTCGAAACGTTTTCGACGTTTACACGCTTTCCAGGCGTGCCTCTTCAGCCACTCGAGCATCTCTCCTTATGAGTCTGTTCTTCTTGTTATTTCCTGCTATGTTTGTCTGTTCTTTCCAACTAGATGCCTCAGCAAATAGGCGCTCTTGATCCATTTAGCAGTGCAAATCTAAAGAAATTTGGCGACTTAGCACGCATCTAGACCTCTGATCTCGCTTTTTGCGACCTAATTCGGGAAGCTTTGTGAGATGTTACAATCATTGGCTAAGCGATTAAGTCTAAGGAAAAGAGCCGTATAGCGTTACTTGTCGTGTGCTCTGCCAAGCTCTCTAGTGAGATGCCGATCTGATCTGCGACATAGCTAGCTGTATGAACTAAATATGCTGGCTCATTGCGCTTCCCCCGCTGGGGAATAGGAGCCAAATAGGGTGCGTCTGTCTCTAGAAGCATCTTGTCTAGAGGTATCTGAGACAGCAGTCGAGCGGTGCGAGACCGCTTATAGGTTACGTTGCCATTGATCCCTATCATCATCAGTGGCAAGTGATCCAAAATGCGCTGTAGCTGTGTCTCTTCGCCTTCGAAGCAGTGAAAGACTCCACGGAGTTTCTCGGGAGCGAAGTGAGATGTCAAGAGGTCGATCGTCTCGTCTAACGCTGATCGTACATGCAGTATCACTGGTAGGTCTAGCTCTGTAGCCCATCCAACTTGCTCGATGAGAGCTTTCTGCTGCTCGTCCACGTAGGTACGATCCCAATAGAAGTCTAGTCCAATCTCCCCTATCGCTACTATCACCTCATTAGACTGAGCTATGTATTGGCGTAGCTGACGTAGCTGCTCTGCATAGTCTGCCTCCACTGAAGTGGGGTGCAGTCCTAGCGCCATCGCTGTACGATCAGGATAGGTGTGGTGTGTCTCGACTAGTAGAGGGAGTGACGTGAGATCTACATTGGGCATAACCATATAGTCTACCCCTGCCTGACAAGCTGCTGAGATGACAGCATCTCTATCAGCGTCATACTCGACACCATATATATGTGTGTGGGTATCTATCAGCATCTCTGTCCTACCTCATTGATCTAACCAAAGGGAAGCTTTTCCCTTTCGCTAGAAGATGCTAGTCCTTCGCTAAGGACTCAGCGTTTAAGTGTTGCGCTCAGCTAGTTTGGTTACAAACGCTCGCAACAGCGTGGCCTCTCTACCAGAATCGGACTCCAAAGCGTCTAGAGCCTTCTGCGCCTCTGCTAAGTAGTCTCGTACGAGTGCCTGCACTTGCGTGGCAATGTCCATCTCGTCATATAGAGCCTTGACTGCAGAGATCTTCTCTTCAGCCTGCTCGTTAGATCTACGCATCGCCTCTGTGAGTGCTTGTCGCTGAGCTGGAGAAGCAGTAGCATAGGCGAGTGTATGGAGAATAGTCTTCTTGCCCTCTAGTATGTCCCCTCCGAGAGGTTTGCCAAAGGTCTCACTATCTCCGTATAGATCTAAGTAGTCATCTTGAAGCTGAAAGGCTAACCCGAGGTTCCACCCAAAAGCATAAGAGGACTCGAGCTCTGTAGCACTCCCCTTCGATAGGATAGCTCCAAAGTGCGTAGCCGTGGCTATCAAGACCGCTGTCTTATAGCCGATCATCTCTAGGTATTGCTCCTTAGAGACATAATCTAGCTGCTCATACTCTAGGTCTAACTGCTGACCCTCCATAATGAGCGTAGCCATCTTATTGAAGTCTTGTATCAGATCAGGGAGCATCTCAGGAGAAACACCCTCTGTAAGCATCTGATAAGCTAGAATGAGCATAGCATCTCCCGAGAGGATGGCGGGTGTCAGTCCATACTTAGCATAGACCGAGGGCTTGCCACGTCGTACGGGAGAATTGTCCATCACATCGTCATGTAGTAGCGTGAAGTTGTGAAAGACCTCTAGAGCTACTATAGGCGATGCTACCAAGGGTGCCTCGGGACGTAAGTACGCCTGCATCAAGAGCGCCAAAACAGGACGCACACGCTTAGCCCCCTCTTGCTCCAACGTATACCGTATCGGAGCATAGAGAGCTTGAGGAGTGCGCTTATCTAGCATCAGACGTTGCAGAGTGTCCTGCACTATCTGGCGATAAGCTCTCAGGTCTTTGGCTTCTAATGTTTGAGACATTTCTTGGTTAATATGAGGTGTAGAGACTTTCTGTGATAAGGAGCTAGCGGGCGATATAGCTATCTACCTACTAGAGCTACTTGGTAGCGGGTTGAGTTAACAACGTAGGGAGACACCTATATCATCCGTCAACTTTGTGTGTTACTACAGAAAGGGTTTCACACCTTTTGCATTAGCCTAGGACGAAGGCAATAGGTAGTGTAAAGTAAGAGCGTACGGCCTTGCCACGCTGCTTACCTGGCGTCCACTTAGGCATAGACTTAAGGACACGTACAGCCTCTTTGTCTAGTGCAGGATCTACCTTACGTGCCACAACGACATCTCCGATAGATCCGTCCTTCTCCACGACGAAGCGGAGTACGACCTTACCCTGGATATTGTTGTCTAGAGCACTCTGTGGATACTCGATGTGATTAGCAATCCACTTAAGCAGTGAGGGTATATCACCCGTAGGTGGTACAGCAGGATTCTCAACAATCTCGAAGATTTGATCCTCGGGTTCCTCGACAGTCTGTACAGGCTGCACGATAACGGGTGGCGGTGGTAGCTCACGATCTTGGTCTACAGAGACAATTGAAATCTTAGCAACCTCCTTGTTATCGTCCACAACCTTAAACTCCTCAGGTAGTGCTACCTCTACGACTTCCTGTGGAGCCTCAGGCTCTGGTTCGGGTTGCTCTTCTTGTTGCTCGTTGATAATGAGCGCATCCTCCATATCAGCGATATTGAGAGATGTCATCTCATCTGCACTATCGTCCTTTGTAGAGGTCCACTCTAGAGCGGTATAAAGGATACCTAGAGCTAAGACCAAACCCATAGCCAACGATAAGGGTATCGTCTTTCTTAGGTCTGCGTGGGGTGATTTCTTGATTTCCATATAGCGAGTTATCTTATTTCTTCGGTATGAAGGGTAGTTCTTTTGGAGCGTGCTATCAAGTAGAGCCAGCTCTCTCGGCACAAATGTACGAAGATTTTTGCGAGTAGCCTACACCTTTCAGTTAAGTCTTCCCTAAAAGGCTCGATGACTCACTCCAAAAGAGTCCCTTCCCCGACGGATAAGTTACTTCTTAATGTTCGGCAACTCAAGGCCGTAGCCCTTCTTCTTGTCAGCTGCCTTAAGGAGTATAGCCGTGATGAGAGCTACTACACCAAATGCTGTAAAGACGAGCATAGCCTGGAAGTAATCCTTAGGCTGTCCAGGAGCTACGTTCTGATTGTTAGCATCGAGGATGGCGCCAATAAGCATAGGCACAGCCATAAGTCCGATATTCTGGATCCAGAAGATAGCTGAGTAAGCAGAGCCTAGCACCTTAGCTGGGATAATCTTAGGTACGGAAGGCCATAGCGCTGCAGGAACTAGTGAGAAGGAGATACCTAGTACTACGATGGCTGCGACGGCAATTGTGGTAGCTAGCCCGTGAGAGACCGTGCTGAATGGGAAGAAAGCAAACGTACCGTGGCAGACGATCATCAGGATAGCACCGATCATCAGCATCGTCGCACCCTTACCACGAGCATCTAGGTAGAAGCCCAAGATTGGGGTTATAACCATAGCTCCTACTGGGAAGAGACTAAAGATCTTAGCAGCCACATCTGGTTCAAAGCCCACGTTGCTCACAAGCATCTCGGTAGCAAACTTCTGGAAGGGGAAGATAGCTGAGTAGTAGAGCACGCAGAGGATCGCAACGATCCAAAACATCGAATTGCCAAAGACATGACCGAGGTCTCTAAACTTAAAGGGCTCTTCCTCCTCTTGCGCTACAGCAGCGTGAGCTGCTTCTAGCTGCTGGTCAAGCTTCCTATCCATAAAGAAGTAAACCACATAAAGAAGTAGAGCTACGACAAGGAGACAAGTACCAAAGAACACAGAAGCGCGTACCGTACCATACTGCTCAGCAATCATTGGTGAGAGCCAAAAGACTGCGAAGACACCAAGACGAGCCACAGCCATCTCGATACCCATAGCGAGCGCCATCTCCTTGCCCTCAAACCACTTAACGATGGATCGAGAGACCGTAACGCCTCCCATCTCGGTACCACACCCAAAGATGGCAAAGCCCACACAAGCTAGCTTTGCGGAGGCTGGCATAGCGGGCCAGAAGCTGTTGAAGAAGTTATACCCGAAGCCTCCTGCATTAAAGGCGGGACTCAGTGCGTACAGCTTGATCAAAGCTCCGATCACCATCAGAGAGCCTGATAGGAGGAAGGTAAAGCGTACTCCCATCTTGTCTAGGATGATACCAGCGAAGATGAGGAAGAAGAAGAATACATTGATAAAGAACTCACTACCTCCATAGGTGCCGAAGACGGTAGAGCTCCAGTTAAGCTCAGACTCGACCATCGTCTTGACAGGTGAGAGGATGTCTACAAACATGTAGGCAAAGAACATCGTGAGTGCGACTAGCGCCAGCGCTAGCCATCTCATCCCTGCGCTGTCTCGCAGGGTCTTCAGTTGTGTAGTTTCAGTCATTACTTTATGTAGTATGTTTAGTTTGTTGATGCGTAGTTATAGATAGAGCGTCTAGCCCTCCATAGGGACTGGACGCTCTTTTTGTATCAAGGGATAGCTCTTGAGTAGTTCTGCCACGATGAAGTTACTACCGCCCACGAAGATCAAGTCGCCAGCATTAGCATGCGCCAAGACCTCCTGCAGCGCCTCCTCTACCGAGGGATAAGCTCTCCCCCTTAGGCCGATCGCCTCAGCTCGTTGCTGTAGCTCCTCGGCGGGTAGCGTACGCTGTGACGCTGTCGTGCAGAAGTAGTAGCGAGCTGACGAAGGCAGGAGAGCCAAGTTGGTGTCTATATCCTTGTCGGCACTCATACCTACTATTATATATAAGTGATCATAGGATTCCTCTTCGAGCTGATGTGCTACGACAGCAACCCCAGCAGGATTGTGTGCTGTGTCACATACGATATGTGGATCTGTCGAGAGCGTCTCCCAGCGGCCACGTAGTCCCGAGAGCTTGTACAGCTCAGCAAAGCCTCGTGCCACCACCTCATGAGTGAGTGGCGTGTCAAGCACTTTGTCGTCAAGGATGCGGAGTGCGGTCAAGACGGTATGCGCATTTTCCAGCTGTGCATCGCCCGAGAGGGGCGTCTCTAGGAGTCCATAGTCGACGGTGTCCAGTCGCATGCCAGGGTGGAGCTCATCGTATCGCTTGATCGTGTGCTCATCTTCGCAAAAGGTGATCGGAGCATGACGCTCATCAGCCACCTGCTCAAAGAGCTCACGCACAGAGCCACCAGCATTGCCAATGACCGCATGAACACCCTCCTTGATGATACCCGCCTTCTCGTAGGCAATTGCTTCGAGCGTATTGCCGAGATATTGCGTATGGTCGAGACTTATGTTGGTTATGATTGAGAGCTTAGGCAGTATCACATTGGTACTGTCTAGTCGTCCTCCTAGCCCCACCTCGATGACAGCGTAGTCCACCTCATGAGTGTGGAAATGCTCAAACGCCATCAAGGTCGTGTACTCAAAGAATGAGGGTCCGACAGACTCAATCAGGGGACGTGTCCGCTCGACAAAAGCGACCACCTCCTCCTCGGAGATCATCTCGCCATTGATCCGTATGCGCTCACGAAAGTCCACTAGGTGTGGCGAGGTAAAGAGTCCCACCTTGTAGCCAGCAGCTGTCAGCACAGCAGCTATAAGCGAGGTGGTCGAACCCTTACCATTCGTACCACCCACATGGATCGTGCGAATGTATCGCTGAGGATTGCCTATAGCCTCGCACATCTGCTGCATACGCTCTAGGCCAGGCTTATAGGCATCGCCCCCTTGGTTTTGATAGCAAGGGGTCGCTTGGTAGAGATAGTCTACCGTTTCTTTATAGTTCATTGTTGAGCTTACGCATAATGGTCTGTGAGCGGTCAGGCCCTACAGATATGATCGAGATAGGTACTCGTAGCTGTGCCTCTAGGAAGGCTACATAGTGACGGAAGGCGTCTGGTAGCTCTTGCTCCGAGCGACAACCGTCTAGTGGCGTCTGCCAGCCTGGTAGTTCCTGATAGATAGGCTCTATGTCTGCCTCGAGGGAGTACGGCATATTCTTGTACTCCTTGTCTCCTATGCGGTAGGCGACACAAGCCTTAATCGTAGAGAGCGTATCGAGCACATCACTCTTCATCATAATCAAGTGAGTCACACCGCTGAGCATGATCGTGTAGCGCAGGGCTACAAGGTCTATCCAGCCACAGCGACGAGGACGTCCCGTCACTGCGCCAAACTCATGACCACGGTCTGCCATCAAGTGCCCCACCTCATCTTGTAGCTCTGTGGGGAAAGGACCAGCACCGACTCGTGTACAGTATGCCTTGAAGATACCGTAGACGCGACCTATCGCCTTGGGCGAGATGCCGAGACCGATACAGCAGCCAGCACTCACCGTGTTACTACTCGTCACAAAGGGATAGGTACCGAAGTCCACATCCAGTAGCGAACCCTGCGCACCCTCAGCAAGGACGTTCAGCCCCTCCTCCAGCGCTTCGTTGATAAGGATTTCACTATCTACAAACTGATATCCCTTGAGGTACTCGATAGCTTGGTAGAAAGCCTCCTCCATCTCAGGCAACTTAGAGAGGTCAGCTCCCATCTTCTGCAAGAGATCCACGTGGCGATCCCGTATAGCTTTGTAGCGAGTCTCGAATTCTCGCTCGATGTCACCGATGCGTAGTCCCGTGCGAGCCACTTTGTCTGTATAGCAGGGTCCTATGCCCTTGCCCGTGGTACCAATCTTCGCAGCGCCCTTAGAGAGCTCCTGAGCAGCATCTAGCAGACGATGCGTCGGGAGGATCAGGTGCGCCTTGCGGGATATGACTAGCCGCTTCTTGATGTCATGGCCGCTCTGAGCCAGCTGCTCAGCCTCCTCACGTAGCAAGACGGGGTCGAGTACGACACCATTGCCGATCAGGTTGAGCTTGTTGCCCTGGAAGATACCTGAGGGGATCGAACGCAATACGTAGCGCTGTCCCTCAAACTCTAGTGTATGCCCCGCATTAGGGCCTCCTTGAAAGCGTGCTACCATCTGATAGCCTGGGGTCAAGACGTCAACGATCTTGCCTTTGCCCTCATCGCCCCATTGTAGTCCGAGTAGGACGTCTACCTTCTTCTTGTTCATATCTTAATATATCTCTATCAGTCAGCGACTTGAGGAGGCTTGTTGTTGCCTTCCCGACTGGGTCGCTGACTTCTTGTTATTCGTTTTAGCGATCTCACGCTCGCAGCGCTGGCATAGTCCGGAGAAGATCAGCAGAGGCTGTGCCAGACGATAGCGATGCATCGTAGTATGACGTAGCGCCTGGAGACGTCGAGGCTGTCTGTAGAGCACCTCAGCGCCACAAGAGCGACAGCGACAGACAGCATAGAGACTAGCCTGCTCGCTGGTCAGATAGTGTGCCTCGCTCGCCTGCGGGAGCTGTACGATCAGGCCCGACTCAGCTAGCAGACGCACCGTACTATAGACCGTGCCACGGCTCTGGCGATAGCCACCCTCCTTAAGCTGAGCTATCAGCCCCTCTGTCGTAAAGATACGACGCTGCAGACTGACCACCTGAGCAATCTCTACTCGCTCAGAAGTCAGCTGATAGCCGTGCTGCTTGAGAAAGGCCTTAAAGGGCGACACCAAATCTGACATCATACTGCGCCACTCCCCTATCGTAGGAGAGGTGACATATATCATTTTACTGCGTTACACATTCGTGAGTACCACCATATCTGTAGTAGCCCCACAGCGAGACGCATCACCACTTCGTGCGACACGCTCCACGGCAACCCGCCCCACATCTCTCCGCTTCTAAGCAGAGAGCAATAGGTGTAGCAGGAGCTGACCGATGTCGCAAAGTTATACAAATTACTTTACTTACGCCACCTTTTGACTAGCACCAATTTTGCAAACCTCTCGAGTAGCGCCCTTTTTCTTGGAGGTTGGAGATTAGAAGTTAGAGATTAGTGATCGGAGCGATTGGAACTAACGAGAGACTCGCTGGTGGGTCAAGGTGCGTTTTTGGGGCAGGAACCATCAATACCCACGTGAAGAACTGCGAATCTCCACGTGGTGGTTTTTCATTTTCCACGTGAACGAGAATCATTTCCTCCGAAGTTTCATTTGATTCCTCCGAAGTTTTGTTTCTCGCCCACGTGGAGAATTTTCAGTTTCCACGTGGGGATCTGAGAATTTCCACGTGGAGATCTGCCTCTTCTAAGGCAAAACCGATTGTTTCTCCTAGATGAAACTGGAGTTTCTTACCTATGAAACTAGAGTTTCACGCCTATGAAACTGAAATGCGCTCATAGGAGCGAGCCGTTAAGAGCGAAATTCTGTATCTTTGTAAGCGAATGAATGGTGAGCCTGTTCGTCTAGAGCATCGTATCACCTATCCTATAATATATTAGTTATGGATCTACATTACGAAGACATACGACGTGACTACGGCCGCAGGAGCCTCAGTCGTAAGGATCTAACGGACGATCCCTTTGAACTAGCTAGGCTGTGGCTACAAGAGGCGGTGGACGACCCCAAGGTCCTAGAGCCTACAGCAGTGCTAGTCTGCACCAGTACACCCGATGGACACCCTAGTTCAAGAACCGTACTGCTCAAGGAGCTTCTCGGTGAGGAGTTTATCTTCTACAGCAACTACGAGAGTCGTAAGGGTCAGCAAATGGCTGCCAACCCATACGTCAGTCTCACCTTCCTCTGGCACGAGCTGGAGCGACAGATACATGTCGAGGGTACGGTACGGCATCTAGAGCCTGAGATCAGTGATCAGTACTTCGCCACACGCCCCTACAAGAGTCGTGTCGGTGCACGTATCTCCCCACAGAGCCACCCGATACCTGACCGCAACTACATCTATACGCACTTTGCCAAGGAGGCTGCTAAGTTTGCCCTGCAGACGGTGCCACGCCCCGACAACTGGGGAGGCTTTGCCGTATTGCCTAGTCGTATAGAGTTTTGGCAGGGCCGGCCTAGTCGTCTGCACGACCGCTTCCTCTATGAGCGTCAGGAGGATAACTCGTGGCTTGTCAATCGTTTGGCACCTTAGTGCTTATGAACGCAACGAAACCTGTACTCCTAGCCATCGACACCGCCCTACAGGGGTGTAGCGTCGCTGTGACCGACAGCGAGCAGATACTATATAATAAGGTATACCAAGAGACCGAAGTATCTAATGCGGTACTCATCGGGAGCTATACTAAGGAGGCTATCTTCTGGTGCCAAGAGCATGGCTACCAGATAGCTGCCATAGCGACGACCGATGGGCCGGGCTCCTACACGGGGCTACGCATAGGTGCTGCACTGGCTAAGGGACTAGCCTTCGGGCGAAACATCCCGCTCATTGCCGTCTCCACCCTGCAACTCCTACTGGCAGGCTTGCCGAGCTTTGCTGGTGAAACCGTTGCGCTGCTCGATGCGGGGCATGGGAACGCTTACCAGCAGACTTTCGACGCTGAGGGGGTACCTCGTGACAAAGCAATTTTTGTCACCATCTCATCAGAGTGGCACGCACCCGCCGAGAGCCGTGTCGTCTACGTCGGTTCGCTGCCCGTAGAGGGTACCGCTGTCGCTCCGCCAACGGCCGAGACGCTCGCCACCGTAGCGCGCAGCTACTGGCTGAGGGAGCAATATGTCGACACCGCCTACTGGGAGCCGAACTATGTCAAGCCCTACAAGGTGGTCGTGGGACAAAACAAAGTCCTCGAGCGACTCAAACTATCCAAACAAGTATAAACCACAACTACGACCTAAATATGATCAAAGATATCATCGTACTTGCCAAGCAAGTCCCCGACACACGTAATGTCGGCAAAGATGCTATGAAGGCTGACGGCACTGTGAATCGTGCCGCCCTCGACGCTATCTTTAACCCCGAGGATCTAAACGCGCTCGAGCAGGCGCTCCGCATCAAGGAGCAGAACCCCGACTGCCGTGTCTCCGTACTCACCATGGGTCCTCCCCGTGCTGCTGAGATCATCCGTGAGGCGCTCTATCGTGGCGCTGACCACGGTTACCTGCTGACCGATAGAGCTTTCGCTGGGGCTGATACGCTCGCCACGAGCTACGCTTTGGCCTGCGCTATACGTCATATCTGCAAGGGTGGACTGCCCGACCTCATCCTCGGTGGCCGTCAGGCTATCGATGGCGACACCGCTCAGGTGGGTCCGCAGGTGGGCGAGAAGCTTGGCATCAACGTGGTTACCTACTGCGAGCAGATAGACCAGATAGAGGGCGACCAGCTCACCATCACCCGCCGTCTAGAGCATGGCGTGGAGACAGTACGTGCTCACAAGCCGCTCCTGCTGACGGTCACGGGGAGCGCAGCTCCCTGCCGCCTGCGCAATGCTAAGCGTGTACAGAAGTACAAGTATGCTGTCTCGGCCCTAGAGCTAGAGACGCTACCCGAGACCTGGCGCAAGCGTATCGAGCGCAATCCCGAGGAGCTGACTATCGACATCTTAACGGCTGAGAGTACTGGCGCAGACATAGCTCAGTGTGGCCTATCAGGCTCTCCGACGAAGGTCAAGAGTATCGAGAGCGTTGTCTTTAAGGCTAAGGAGGTGATGCACCTCTCCAGTAGCGATGCCGACCTAGAGACTTTGATACAAACCCTATTAGCAAACCACACCATCGGCTGAAAGAGTGCCGCTTTTGCACACCCATATAACAAGACAGACTATGAACAATCTATTCGTATACCTAGAGATCGAAGATGGGAGCGTACACGACGTCAGCCTAGAGCTACTCACCAAGGGGCGCTCACTGGCCAACCAGCTGGGCGTGGCACTAGAGGCGATAGCTATCACCGACCGCGCTGAGGGGATCGCCGACACGGTTATGCCCTATGGCGTAGACAAGCTACACCTCTTCGTAGATCCTCGTCTGGAGCATTACCAGACGCTACCACATGCGAGCATCGTCATCAAGCTATTTCAGCAGGAGCAGCCGCAGATCTGCCTCCTCGGTGCGACAACCATAGGCCGTGACCTAGGGCCCCGCGTCTCTTCGTCACTGGGCAGCGGACTCACCGCTGACTGTACCTCTCTGGAGATCGGTGACTATACCGACAAGGACAAGGAGTTCAAGAACCTCCTCTACCAAATCCGTCCAGCTTTCGGGGGTAACATCGTAGCAACCATTGTCAACCCCGAGCATCGTCCACAGATGGCGACGGTACGCCCAGGCGTGATGAAAAAGGAGATCTACAAAGCAGACCACAAGGGCGAGGTGATCAACCATTCGGTAGCTGACTTCGTCCGTGATGAGGACTTTGTCATCGAGATCATCGACCGCCACGTTGCCAAGAGCAAGATCAACCTTGGCGGAGCCCCCATCATCGTATCGGGTGGTTATGGAGTCGGTAGCGCTGAGAGCTTTGAGCTGCTTCACGAGCTGGCAGAGCTCCTAGGCGGAGAGGTAGGTGCTACGCGTGCAGCCGTCGATGCGGGCTTTACCGAGCATGAGCGACAGATAGGACAAACTGGCGTGACCGTACGTCCTAAGCTATACATCGCCTGCGGTATCAGCGGACAGATACAGCATGTGGCTGGTATGCAGGAGAGCTCGATGATCATCTCTATCAATACGGACCCCGACGCTCCGATCAACACGATCGCCGACTACGTCATCACGGGGCGTATCGAGGAGGTCATCCCCAAGCTCATCAAGTACTATAAGCAAAACTCTAAGTAATTCCCTCTAGACGACAGAATCATGGCTAATTTCTATACAGACAATCCACATATACAGTACCACCTCCAGCATCCGCTTATGGAGCGCATTGCCAAGCTTAAGGAGCGTGACTATGCCGATGCTGACCAATATGACTATGCCCCCTCAGACTATGCCGATGCGCTGGATAGCTACCAGCGTGTACTAGAGGTGGTCGGTGAGGTGTGTGGCGAGGTGATCGCACCCAATGCTGCCGAGGTGGATCTGACGGGTCCGACACTCCACGAGGGACGTGTCTCTTACGATCCGCTCACAGCGCAAAACCTGGATACGGTACGACAGACCGGACTCATGGGTATGGCTCTCCCCCGTCGCTACGGAGGTCTCAATATGCCGATCACTCCTTATATTATGGCTGCCGATATGGTCTCACGTGCTGATGCGGGCTTTGAGAACCTTTGGGGACTACAAGACTGCGCCGAGACGCTTTACGAGTTTGGCTCCGAGGATCAGCGTGAGCGCTTCCTTCCCCGTGTCTGCGCAGGCGAGACGATGTCTATGGACTTGACCGAGCCGGACGCAGGTAGTGACCTGCAGGCGGTTATGCTCAAGGCTACTTACAATGAGGCTGACCAGCAGTGGTACCTCAACGGTGTCAAGCGCTTTATCACTAATGGCGACTCAGACATACACCTCGTACTAGCTCGTAGTGAGGAGGGAACCAAGGATGCACGTGGTCTCTCCATGTTTATCTATGATGCTAAGAAGGGGGGCGTGACCGTCCGTCGCATTGAGAATAAGATGGGTATCAAGGGTGTCCCCACCTGCGAGCTCGTCTTTAAGGATGCTCCTGCCGAGCTATGTGGTGAGCGACGTCTAGGACTCATTCGCTACGTTATGTCTCTGATGAATGGCGCTCGTCTAGGCATTATGGCGCAAGCTGTGGGTATCTCTGAGGCTGCCTATCGTGAGGCTAAGGCTTACGCTGCCGACCGTCATCAGTATGGACACGCCATCGACAAGTTCCCCGCTGTCTATGAGATGCTAGCTCTGATACGCGCTAAGGCTGACGCAACCCGTGCGCATCTCTACGAGACGAGTCGCTTCGTGGATATGTACAAGGCTTACGACGACATAGCTCGTGAGCGCAAGCTGACCCCCGAGGAGCGCAAGGAGCAGAAGTACTACAGCCGTCTGGCTGACGCTTATACGCCTATTGGCAAAGGTATGAGCACCGAGCTAGCTAACCAAAACGTCTACGACTGCATCCAGATCTACGGTGGCTCAGGCTATATGAAGGACTACACCTGCGAGCGTCTCTATCGTGACGTACGTATCACCAACATCTACGAGGGTACCACGCAGCTACAGGTCGTAGCGGCTATCCGCCACGTCACCACCGGCACATACTTCGCACGCCTAGAGGAGTACCAGCAGGTAGCTGTCTCGCCCGAGTGGCAGGAGACCAAGGAGCTACTAGCCACCTGGATAGAGCGTGCTAAGGCTTGCACCGAGCTAGTCACCGAAGCTAAGGATCAGACCCTCCTCGACTACCACGCTCGTCGTCTCGTCGAGATGTATGGGCACTGCATCTTTGCACACCTGCTACTCATCGCAGCGCAGGATCGTCCCGACCTCTACGAGCACTCCACACACGTATATATACAGTACGCTAGTGGGGAGATGGACAAGTGCGAGGGACAGATACGTCGCTTCGACCCCAAGCAGCTCCAGCACTACGCTGTGCAGACCTCTACACCCGCCACTGAGGCGTAGCGATCACAGACGAGTAACCCTTTGTAGGGACGCACGGTCTGTGCGTCCGTTGCGTCAAAGGCTACAGTATCCTGGTTTTAACGGGGACGGACGCACCGACCGTGCGTCCCTACATCGGGTTACTCGTCCACTCCGATACCTCCCCCGATTCTCTCCACTCCACTATGCAGCAATACCTTGACCTGATAGAGCGTGTCCTCACCGAGGGCAACGAACGTACAGACCGCACTGGCACAGGCACCGTCGGTGTCTTCGGACATCAGATGACTTTCGACCTAGCCGACGGCTTCCCTCTACTCACCACCAAGAAGCTACACCTGCGCAGCATCATTCACGAGCTACTATGGTTTCTCAAGGGCGATACCAACCTCCAGTACCTGCACGACAACAAGGTTTCTATTTGGGATGAGTGGGCAGACGAAGAGGGTGACCTAGGTCCCATCTACGGGGCGCAGTGGAGACATTGGTTCGACCCACACACAGGGCAGCCCATCGACCAGATGCAGCAAGCCCTTGACCTCATACAGCATCAGCCAGACAGCCGACGCATCGTCGTCTCAGCTTGGAATGTTGCCGACCTACCCCTTATGCACCTCTCTCCTTGTCACTGCCTTATGCAGTACTACGTCGTGGGAGACAAGCTCGACCTGCAGCTCTACCAGCGCAGTGCCGACATCTTCCTCGGGGTTCCCTTCAACATCGCCTCCTACGCCCTCCTCCTTATGATGACAGCGCAAGTCACGGGACTGCGTCCCGGACGCTTCATCCACACCCTCGGCGATGCGCATCTATATAAGAATCATCTTGAGCAGGCGCGCCTGCAGCTCACCCGCACGCCACGCCCGCTCCCCACGATGACCCTACGAGACCGTGGGCAGTCGCTCTTCGACTTCGTCTACGACGACTTCACACTCACCGACTACAACCCCTACCCGCACATCCCCGCCCCCGTCTCCGTCTAGTGTCCCCCACTGCAAGCGATCTTGTTCTCACACCCCAAGTTCTTCGGGAAAACAGATTACTAGACTTCACTGCTTGTCAGTTCTGAATAATGAACTACCTTTGTGGCAGATTTGTCTTCAAAGGAAGGCTTGAATATCGACATTCGCTAATTATCAACACAAATACAACAATGAAAAGAAAGTTCTTGTTCACACTCACACTGCTGGCCACCCTTATGCTAGGCATCACGTCTTGCAAGAAAGAGGACAAGCCAGGATCAGACCCCGAGGTTAGGTTTCTTATCGAAGCATCCTCTCAAGACATCAAGCTTCTTGTTGGCAAAAGCCATCAAATAGCTGTAAAGGTAGAGCCTGCTGGTACGGAGGTTAAGTTCGAGTCTGCCAATGCAGAGATTGCAACTGTCACCGACAAGGGTCTCGTAACCGGTGTCAAAGCTGGAGAGACTGCCATCAAGGTCACCGTTGCTGGCACAACCAAAAAGGCTAAGGTCACCGTTTTTGATGAACAGTCCGCTGACACAAGTGTAGGCATTGGCTCTAAGACCGAAGACTTTGCTCACTTCATCTACATCCCCAAGACAAAAGAGGATATCAAGAAAGACAATGTCGACCTCTTTAAGACCATTATGACCGCACACGGGTGGGAGTTCTATCAAGAGATGTATGACTACAAAAACAACTCTAATGTAGTCATACCATTTCTATCCCCTATGGTAGGGAATGAGGCGAAATTCTCCTTCCCAGAGGTTCGCTATATGCATTCTCTCAAAAGTAGTCCCAATTACATTGATTTGCCTCTAGGCTTGCAGCCCACAAAGGAGGATCCCTTTGATCCCGCTAACCAAGAGAAGCTCGAAAATGACAAGACGAGTATAATCTACCTCCTTAAAGAAGGGTATGGCTTTAAAGATCAGAGCAAATTCCTTACGCTTCAAACAACTGGAGAGCAGGCGTGGCTTGGAATCAATAGTACAACAATAGAAGGTGTCTCTCTAGCAGCAGCCGTCACCTCTCATAAGCTCACCGAAAAAGACCGTGAAGTAAAGAAGGATCCAAATCTAGAAGGCTACTATACGTACAAAGTGAACATACTATATAATAGTATGCCATAAGAGCCTTGCAATCTAATCTGTGTATTCTATCACAGCAAAGATTGATCCAACCGCAGTCAGCGAGCTCTAGCTCTATGCTTTTTCAGTTGCTTTCGAGTATATGTAGACATATTGTCCCTCAGCTTTGTGATTTCTCGTAAGGTTGGTGACTGGTAAAGATATTTTTTGTACCTTTGCCAACCGAAGCCTTCACTCATAGAGAGTAGGTTCTTCACCATAGTAATCATAAGCATCAGAGACATACCGATATGAAGCGTACATTCCAACCATCGAACCGCAAGAGAAAGAACAAGCACGGATTTAGAGCTCGTATGGCGACTGCATCAGGTCGCAAGGTACTAGCTATGCGTCGCGCCAAGGGTCGCGCTAAGCTATCCGTATCTGACGAGTACTAGTACCCCGTCGCACCACTTCTTTAACCCATAAGGTTGCAAACTCTAGATAGCCATGGCTATCTAGAGTTTGTATAAGCTCACACTTAGAGTACACGCTACTCTAGGTGTGAGCTTGTTTTTTGTCGAGAGAGAGTCAGAGAGGATCGGAGACATCGAAGCTATCGGAGACATCGGATCACTCAGATCACTCAGATGGCTCCGATCTCCTAGTCTCTAATCTCCGCCACAGGTAGCTCGAGGCGCTCCGACCACGGCATCATCGCATTGATGAGGGCGATTCGATCGTAGGCGGGTAGTGTAGCTAGTGGTATATCGCGAGGTATTAGTACCCCCTCTGCGATCAGATGCGTGCGCTGCACCCCCTCGAGTAGTGGCACACGAGGCGTGTACCAGTGGTTTCCTTGACGCAAAGCGATATTCGTATAGGAGCTGTCCGTGAGTAAGCCCTCCCCGTTGACAATCACGATATCATCCGCCTCGCCACGCAACTCTAGTAGTGCCTGCAAGGCTCCCCGGTCAGCCCACTTGAAGTGGTAGTCTAGCGCAGGCGCAGCGACAGCTCTCAGCGACTCGATCGTACGACGATGATAAGAAGCGTAGCCCACCTCCAGAGGCTCCGCATCGTATAGGAGACGGCACTTGACCACCCCAACGAGCGATGCAGGACATGGGTGCTGCGCCAGATAGTCCGCCAGTCGCCAGTGAGGCGTGATGCCATACGCAGCAAGCGACCGGTCGATGCGCTCTTGATGCAGAGGCAACAGCTCAGGCTCGCTATCTACGTAGCGGATGCTCTCTAGTAATAATGGTACTCGACTCATACGAATGGTAGATAAACCTTCTGACACACCTCCCGATACTCCTCCGCACAGTGACTATTGATCGTAATCCCGCCACCGCTACGGTAGCGCAGCGCACCATCAGTCTGCTGCTCTATGAAGCGTATCATCACGCCACTATCTAGCGTCTCCCCGTCGAAGTATCCACAAATGCCCGTGTAAAAGCCTCTCGGCTCCCCCTCCGCCTCAGCAATCGTCCGTACGGTCGCCTCCTTAGGCGCCCCACTAATAGAACCCGCTGGGAGTAGTTCGCTTAGGATACTTCCCAGATGAGTGCGCCAGTCAGGAGCAAGCTGCCCAACAATCTCCGAGCTCACTTGTAGCAAGTGTCCACGACTAGTAACCAACTCATCAATATACCTAAAGCGTCTCACCTCGACATCGTGACTCACACGGCTCAAGTCGTTGCGTATCAGATCGGTGATCGTGTAGTGCTCGGCCGTCTCCTTGTAGTCGCTGAGGATGGTCTCAGCAGCATCGGGCAGGGTCGCATCTATCGTCCCCTTCATTGGGAAGCAACTAATCTCACGCCCCACGATGCGCACAAAGGTCTCAGGCGAAAAGCAAACGAATCGTCCCGGCAAGTAGCACTTATAACGAGCTTGCGAACGAAGGAAGACCTCCTCCAGCGAAATATTCAGTTCTATGGGGGTCGCCACCGTCAGATTGGCCAAAAAGCTGTCGCCCCGCTCCAGTGCATGACGGATCACAGCGAAACGCTCCGCATAAGCCTCCTCGCTGATTGGCGTGGCCTGTAGCACAGCAGGTGTATCGCTCACAGAGCGTGCCAAGCTATTGGTCACGCCACCAATATCGAAGAGCAACTCTTGCTGCGCCAGAGACTCCTCGAGGAGGATCAGTTCGCTCATCTCATAGTCTAGGCAGAAGACAAAGGGCTTGCCCTGCCCTCCCAATTCGTTGAGCCTATCAATCATCGATTGCTTCATATCATTCACTCGTTCTGCATTATGTATCCGCTCCACGAGACGAGTAACCCTTTGTAGTGACGCACGATCATGTTTCCCCACAGGGCGATGTGGATGCACGACCGTGTTTCCTTACAAATCATTACTCGTCAAGTGTGACCACTTGCGTCGTTAGTATCTGCAAATATACTATCTTCGTGACTTGTATGAAACATCTACTGATAGCCGACAACCACGACTCCTTTGTCTACAACCTCGTAGAGCTCCTGCGGCAGCTCGACGAGTGCACCTTGGAGATACACTACACGGAGCAGATCACGCCCGCTATGGTCGCGCACTGTCACGGCATCCTGCTCTCTCCTGGACCTGGGATACCCAGAGAGCAGACACACCTGATGCAGCTCATAGACAGCTACCATACGGAGCTGCCGATGCTGGGCGTCTGCCTAGGACATCAAGCACTCGCCAGCTACTGCGGTGCCGAGCTAGCGCAGCTCCGAGCGCCCCTCCACGGGCATACCGACCAACTCATCATCGATCATCACGACGAACTGCTACGAGACATCCCCACAGGGAGCCGCATCGGGCGCTACCACTCGTGGGTCGTGCAGCCCGACAGCCTCCCCGACACGTTACAAGTCACGGCACACGCGCAGTCCGACGGCACCATTATGGCACTACGACATCGCAACCTGCCACTGTGGGGTGTGCAGTTTCACCCCGAGAGCTACATCTCCGACCACGGGCGCCGCTACCTGCACAACTTCATCGCCCAGCTCTAGCGCATCGCCCCCGCCTTCCACCAAAATAACTTTTCGAAAAGCTACTTTCGTGCGAAAAGTCGCTTTTCCAAAAGTTATTTGTCTGTGAACGCTGGCGATTAGCGATTGGTCGTTGGGCACAATTTGAGGGCGGTCTAGCGTTTGTGTCTTTTGGTCACACGAAAGTATAATACGATAGCCACGTGGGAAATGTCAATTCTCCACGTGGCTATTTTTCATTCTCCACGTGGAGGCGAAACATTTCCTCCGAAGTTTCATTTGATTCCTCCGAAGTTTCATTTCGTCCCTACGTGGGAAATCTTTTGTACCCACGTGGGGATTTGCGAATTTCCACGTAGAGAAATAGTAGCACAGCAAGACGAGTAACCCGCTTGTCAGACTTGTCAGAAGGCATAGCCGAGACTAAAGAAGAAGCGAGAGGTGCGCAGGACGTTCGACCGAGTGAAGGAGAGCTTGATAGGTCCTATCAGGGAGTCGTAGTCTAGATCTATACCCGCTCCGTAGAGGAGGTCGCTGTCCCGCACATTGGGCGCCTGGATGTCCATACCTACACTGACGTGCGGGGTGATGTAGAGGTCCTTGAGCGGGGTGTACTGGACACCTAGATAGAGTGCTGCGAGGTTGTTGACTGGGTACTCTCTGTATCGTAGGCCTGAGAAGATGGTCTGATTGTCTATGCCTAGATTGGCAAAGCCACCGAGGTTGAACTTCTGACTCAAGAAGAGGTAACTGTCATAGTGAAAGCTATCCCGCCAAGGCTTACCGAGGTCTAGGTTGACCCCGCCGAAGAGGCGACCATGTAGCGCCGCCCTCTGACTCAGCGGAGCGACTATATGCTCATAGACAGAGAGATGTAGTAGAGGGCCCTGCTGTGGGGATAGGCTCTCCTTGGGGTTGAGCAGGTTGTAGATCTGCTTCTGACTCTCGGTGGCATCCTCAGGGAGCGAGGAGAGCGAGTAGGAGTTCTTGAGCGTCAGTTCAGCTATTAGGGCGAAGTGATTACCCCGTGTCGCAAAAGCCTTCCGATTCAAGCTGTTTTGCTGGTAAGCTAGGTTCATCGTCCAGGAGCCGTGGCGATAACTTAGCTTAGGACGCTTGTTGGCCTGCAAGAGTTGGTTGAAGTAGTTGAAGGGTGTGAGTTCAAGATCTGTGTCCTGTGCAGACCCTATCATCTCATAGTCAAAGGGCGTCTGCGGTTGCCACACATACATCAAGCCATACTGCACACCGAGTGTTATCTCAGACTGAGGTGATAGGGCATAGCCCATCTTCAGGCCCGTGGCTATAGACCCCTGATAGAAGGTCGCCTCCGTATGATCCTCTATCTGCGAGAGGTAACGTAGATGGAGATTGTCACTGCGATCTAGACGGAGGGAGATGTAGGGACTCACCCAGTAGGAATAGCTATCATCGAACCACTTGTAGTAGCTAGCCCGTAGCTTGGGATGCTGTGATATGGCGAGCTTGGCTGAGAGTCGTGAGTTAGACAGGAGTATGTCTCTGAATGAGGTGTTGAGGATGATATTTGCTGACTCGTAGGGATCGTAGTAAGCTCCGACGCGGAGGAGTGCTTGTGGCTTCTTTTTGATAAAGAAGTGTAGCGTATTCACCTCATTGCCTCCCGTGGCGGTCGAGTCTGCCTCATAGGTATAGTAAACCTGTGCATAGCGGTTATAGCCCATAAGCATATCCATACGTTGCTGGAGGAGATCGACAGAGTCGAGGAGCGATAGATCCTCCCCGATCACACTGCGGATGAACTCAGTCTCGGCATGATCTAGGGGAGCTCCCCACTGATCTGTGATCTTGACCTGCTGGATCGGTATGGAGACCGTAGCGAGCTGTCGCTCCTGATAGTTGATCCCCTGTGCGACTTGCTGAGCCTTGAGTGCGATGAGCTGTGGCAAGAGTTTGTGAGCCTCCACTTCGGCGAGGGCTATGATCTGATCACGCTGACTAAAGTCTGATGAGGTGTAGTCTTTGAGTGCTTGAGAGAAGTCTAGCATCACATCGACTAGACTTACTTGGCGCTCTACCTCCTTTTTAGTCAGGAGGGCATAGGACTGATGTATGACACCGATAGAGCTATGCTCCAACTCCTCTACACTGCGTAGTCTAGCCCCCGTATAGCTGCCGATGACAAAGGTCGCTCCCATAGCGCGCACCTCCTCGACGGGGAAGTTGCGATCTAGACCTCCATCTACGAGTAGCCTGCCATCGACAATGGCTGGTGCGAAGAAGGCTGGGATCGCTAGACTAGCTCGTATAGAGAGCGGTATCGACCCCGAGGTCATCACATAGGCACCTCCACTCCCCACGTCCGAAGCTACAAGCTGCAGGGGCAGTGGCATCTGAGCATAATCTTTGATGTGCCGCACGGGGAAGGTGTAGCGCATCAGCATCTCCATCAAGTACTGCCCCTCAATGATAGAAGAGGGTGCCTTAGGGACTCCTCGGTGCAAGGGGAACTCTAGGGTATAAGTCCCATAGTCCTCCTTCTCACACATATCCACCTTGTCGTAAGGCAGACGATTGCTCAAGATACGTCCCCAGTCCTCTTGACTCACTAGCTCCTTGATCTCCGCAGCATTGTAGCCCGTCGAGTAGAGACCAGCCACGACAGCACCCATAGAGGTGCCAGAGATGTAATCCACCTGTATCTGCAGAGAGTCGATCAGCTCGAGGAGCGCAATGTGAGCTAGTCCCTTGGCTCCTCCGCCACTGAGGACCAAGCCACAGCGCATCTGCGTACTGTCGCAGATATCATCGCTTTGCAGCCCCAGCATCGTAGCGGGAGTGCAGAGAGCTACCATACATAAGAGAAGACTGGCGAGTAAGATCGAAGGCCGTTTCGTATAGACATATGAGATCATAGATCGTATGGCTTTGTGGAGTGGAAAGATTGGTTCATAAGTAATGAACGGTGAGGGATACAAATGTCCGCTTTTTGGGAAACTGAAGTGCTAGTATCAAGTTTCCGCACATCTCACGAATAGCCCTTTGTCGGGAGCACGAAAGTATCTCGTGAGACTTAACGAATTAAGGAAATGGGTACAACTCCTCTTACGTCTGTTTTTTTACCTTTGCCGAGCAACGAAAGAGATCGATACCTATCAGTAAGTCTATCCCTAAGTTATGACACTGTTTTTTCTTCTGTTACTTCCTTATTATACATTAGCAAGGGGACTCAACACCTTACGCGTGTTCGAACTCTCTTGGAGCGATTTCAAAAGTGGAAAAACTCGATCGAACTCGCCCACCTCTAACCTGAACTGCGCGGATATTTGTGACGGGGTCTTATTGATTGTGCTATCTCTTGTTGCTTTAGTAGCTTTGTCTTCGCTGTCCCTGTACGAGGTCGGGGGACCTCTGGGATATAAACTTATAGGTAACACCTTCCTGCCTGGACTTTTTACAGGGTGGGCTATAGAGCTCTTACGTTGCCATAGCGCTGACTGCTCATTCAACGGGAAGCAAGCAGTTTTCCTCACCCTAACGATTGCGGTCTTGCTAGGGTCGCTTTATTGGCTATGGGTAGAGGTGTCCTATTGAGTCTGCTGTCCAGCCCCAAGGGCTAGCATAAAGAAAGCTGTGTCAAGACGCTACTCGTCAGCCTCTTGCGTGAGACTTGCGGGGGCTTAATAGCGTGAGGGATCTTTGCGACAGTCTTCTTTTTCCTTACCTTTGTGACACTTAACTATGACGACAGTAGAGAGATATCACGATATAAGTATGGGACACCGTGTCGTGGGACACGAGTCGAAGTGCCGCCACCTACACGGACACAACTATCGAATACACTTCACTTGCTCCGCAGCACAGCTCGATGAGCTGGGGCGGGTGATAGACTTTGGCGTGATCAAGGAGCTACTCTGCATGTGGCTGGAGGAGCATTGGGATCACAAGATGATGATCTACGATGAGGACCCGCTACTCCCCTCACTACAGGAGCTGGTGCCTGAGGATCTGGTGGTGGTGCCCTTTAACCCGACAGCCGAAGCGATGGCGCATTACCTCGTCGAGACGATCGCTCCCGCACAATTGACCGGCACGGGCGTGACACTCGTCAGCTGCCGTGTCGAGGAGACGGCACGATGCAGCGCTACCTACTCACTACCTATATAATATGCAGCCGCTACCGGTCAACGAGATCTTCTACAGCCTCCAGGGCGAGGGAGGACAGATGGGACGTGCGATGCTCTTCGTGCGACTCTCGGGGTGCAATCTCTCTTGCGACTACTGCGACACAGACTTTGCGGGGCATCAGCTCATGACTGCTTCGGAGATTTTGGCCAAGCTGGAGAGCTATCCCTGCCGTGACATTCTTTGGACTGGTGGCGAACCGACCTTAGCGCTGCGGGAGGAGCATATAGCTTTCTTTCACGAGCATGGCTATCGTCAGTCTATCGAGACAAATGGCACTCGTCCCGTGCCTCGGGGGCTGGACTATGTCACCTGTTCGCCCAAGGCAGAAGCAATAAGTGGCCTGCGGGAGCGTTTTGTAGACAACTACCCTGACGGCATCGATGAGGTGCGCTGGCCCCTACAGTTGGGCGCTCCCCTACCCCCACCCATTGAGCAGCTGGCCGAGGCACGTCGTTACTACGTCAGCCCCGTAGAGGAGACGGGCGTAGAGATGTCGGCCGTTGTGGCTCGCTGTATGGACTTCGTCCTAGCCCACCCCGAGTGGCGGCTCAGCGTACAGCTACACAAGTTGCTAGGGTTTCGCTAAGTAAACGGTTTGCTATGAAGGTCTCATCGTCACATATTCGCTGGTTGCTCGTGCTACTCCCGTGCGCTATGGCGCTCTGTAGCTTGATGAGCTGCAAGAGTGTGACGCTGAGCAAGGCGGAGCTGTACGACCATACGGGACGCTATGCCCTCGCTGCCGACAGCTACTACACGCTCTACCGCAAGACCTCTCGCAAGAAGCCGGAGCGACGGGCTTACCTAGCTTTCAAAGCAGCGGAGAATTACCAGCGACTGGGCAACACACCCCGTGCGCTCAACTGCTATAACCTAGCCCTCTCGGGCGACTACCCCGACTCAATCCTCCACCTACGCATTGCTCAGGAGCTACAACAATTAGCGCGCTGGCGGGAGGCGGGCAAAGCTTACGAACAGTTCCTGGAGTACTACCCGCACGACTACTTCGGGCGTATAGGTCTAGAGAGCGTGCGTCAGGCCGATTCGCTCCTCGCCCACCCCACGGGACACACGGTCGAGACGGATAGACTCCTGATCTCTCCCTATGCCGAGTTTGCCCCTTGCTATGCGCCCGACGGCACGATACTCTACTTCACCAGTAGCCGGGTGCCTCTCCGTGATATGCTACAGGAGAGCGAGGTGACGGGGCTGGGGACGAACAATCTCTATATGATCAAGCAGGACGCTGCGGGCAAGTGGTCTCGCCCCGACAGCGTGCCAGGCAGTGTCAATACCTCCGAAGATGAGGGTACCCCCTCCATCACATCAGACGGCAACACGCTCTACTACTCCTATGCTGAGCAAAGCTCCACCTACGATCGTACCGTACAGATCTACAAAGCCTCCAAGTCTAGCCAAGGGGGCTGGGGCAAAGGCGAGCGCGTACCCATCTGGGAGGACTCGCTACGTATGGCAGCGCACCCTGCCATTGACGCTTCGGGACGATACCTTTACTTCGTAAGCGAGGGAGCTGGCCTTGGCGGCAAAGACCTTTACCGCATAGCCCTTAGCGAGCATGGATGGGGCAAGCCAGAGAACCTCGGCAACGAGATCAATACGCCTGGCGACGAACTCTTCCCCACGATGGTGGGCGACAGCACCCTTTACTTCTCCTCCAATGGACGTGTGGGGCTGGGCGGACTAGACCTATACAAAGCGCAGATGGACTCGCTCGGCGGGTGGCAGGTGACGCATCTGGGTGCTCCGATGAACTCCCCCGCCGATGACTACGCCATCACCTTCGCTCCGAAGCCGCAGTCGGGCTTGGCGGAGGAGGGATACCTCTCCTCGACTCGTGGCGACCAGCGTGGACGACCACATCTCTACCGTTTCTCATTGCCCGCCACCATCATACGCATCGACGGCTTCGTGATGGACCGTGAGGGGTACGGCATACCGCAGGCGACGGTACGCATTGCCGATGAGCAAGGTTTGCTCGCCACACCCATTGTCTCGACACGTGACGACGGTTCTTTCGTCCTTGAGATTGCGGGGTCCAACCGCTACGTGCTACATGCCTCGCACCCAGACTACCTCAACCAATACATGCCACTCGTGACCGACAGCGCTACCGAGAGCACCGACTACTTAGTCGACTTTTACCTAGCTTCACGCCTGCACTCGGAGCAAATCCACGACATCTACTACGACTTCGACCGAGCTTCGCTACGACCCGAGGGCAAGAAGAGTCTCGACTACCTCGTCACGCTTCTGGAGCAAAACCCCGACGTGCGCCTGGAGCTGAGCAGTAACACAGATCGTAAAGGTTCGCAAGCATACAATCAGAAGCTCTCGCAGCGTCGTGCGCAGAGTGTCGTCGACTACCTCATCGCCAAGGGCATTGCCGCCGACCGCCTAGAGGCTCGTGGCTACGGCAAGGAGCGTCCCTACGTGGTGACCAAGGGGATGGCGGCACGCTTCGACTGGTTGCCCGAGGGGCAGGAGCTAGCGGCCGAATGGGTCGACACGCTGACCGAAGAGCAGCAGATCGTCTGCGATCAGCTCAACCGTCGCACCGAGTTTACCGTCATACAATAATATCATAGAGTGACCTAAGCAATGATACATTACCAAGCTGACCCAGACCTAGCGGGTGTCTACCTCATCGAGCCAGACTGCTACGGCGATGCGCGTGGCTACTTTGCCGAGACTTACCGCACGGCAGACTTTGCAGCGACCGTTTCGCCTAGACCATGGGTGCAGGAAAACGAATCGTCCTCCGTCCGTGGCGTCTTGCGGGGTCTGCATCTCCAGCGAGGCGAAGCTAGCCAGGCGAAGCTGGTACGCTGTGTGGTGGGCGAGATCATTGATCTGATCGTGGACCTACGACGAGACAGTGCCACTTACGGGCAGTGGCGCAGCTATCATCTCTCGGAGACAAACCATCGGCAGCTCTACATACCGAGGGAGTTTGCGCACGGCTTCCTCGTGCTTTCGGAGCAAGCGAAGTTTCTCTATAAGGTGGACAACGGCTACGCCCCCTCGAGCGAACTCTGCATACGCTATGACGACCCGCAGCTGGCGATCCCCTGGGAGTCGTGGGGCATCGCGCCCGAGGAGCTGATCCTCTCGGACAAAGACCTACGGGGCATCTCCCTAGCCGACTACACCGCATCTCTATTATGACGCAACAGACTATGACTACATACCGACACACCTACGCTGTGACTGGAGCCGCTGGCTTCATCGGCACTAACCTCGCTTACTACCTGAGCGAAGCCCTCGCCCCCGACGAGCGCATCGTACTGATCGACAAACTAACCTATGCGGGCAACTACCGCTCCATCGAGCCGCTCATCGACAACGAGCGGATCATCTTCGTGCAGGCAGACATCTGCGATGCCGAGGCGATGGACGACCTCTTCACCCGCTATGCGCCGCACTACCTGATCAACCTTGCGGCAGAGAGCCACGTCGATCGAAGCATCGAGAACCCCGCCATCTTCGTTCGCACCAATATCCTCGGTGTGCAGACCCTGCTAGACACCATTCGCAACCATTGGTCTACTACCAGCGGGCGAGGATCTTATCCCGTATGGCAGGAGGGGCGCATGATGCTGCAGGTCTCTACGGACGAGGTGTATGGTTCACTCGGCGAGGCAGGATTCTTCGTGGAGAGCACACCGCTCGACCCGCGCAGCCCTTACAGTGCTGCGAAAGCTTCGGCAGATCTCCTCTGTAAAGCGGCCGTTCACACGCACCATGCGCCAGTCGTCTGGACCAGATGCTCGAACAACTACGGACCCTACCAATTCCCCGAGAAGCTCATCCCGCTCGTCATCCGTCAGTGTCTCCTCGGCAAGGAGATCCCGATCTACGGCACTGGCGAGAATGTGCGTGACTGGCTCTACGTGACCGACCATTGTCGTGCGCTACACCTTGTGGTGACTCAGGGAAAAGCGGGCACAGCATACAATATCGGTGGGCACAACGAGCATACCAATCTAGAGATAGTCCGCATCATCATCGACCAGCTGCACGACCGTCTGAGCAAGGAGCCAACACGTGCCGAGCGCATCTCTGAGATCTTAGGCGCTCAGGTCCAACCCGAGCTAATCAACGAGCAACTGATCACCTTCGTTCGTGATCGCCTCGGCCACGACGCTCGCTACGGCATCGATCCCACCTTCATTCATCAGGAGCTAGGGTGGCTCCCCTCGATCCCCTTTGCCAAGGGCATCGGCTACACGATCGACTGGTACCTCGACCACTTCGACTGGGTCAAGGGGATCACCGACGAAGACTACCAGCACTACTACCAGCAGATGTACAGCGGACGATGAAGGTCTACGGCATAGACGACGAGTCGCGGCTCTTTTACAAAGGCGAAGCACTCCTTCGCCCAGGCTATCCCTTCTTCGTTCCACACCTCGAAGCGGCCTGGTGCGCCATCCCTTCGCTCGCCATCAAGATAGGGCGTACGGGCAAGTGCGTGGCACCTCCCTTTGCCGAGCGATACATCGAGGCGTGCGCCGCTGGCTGGGACATCACCTGCCGCTCGCTACTCGCTGAGCTGCGCGAGGCACGCGCTCCGTGGGAGCGTGCTAAGGTGTACGACGGCAGTGCCGTAGCCCTCGACTGGCAGCCCCTTGACACAAAGCTCGCAGAGCACTACACGCTGACCCTCTCCGAGCAGAGCTGGACGCTCTCCCGTGAGGCGGTCTGCCAAGCGCTTTCGCTCCTCTCCGAGTGCCTCACCATTCACACGGGCGACGTGCTCCTACTCAACGCAATCCCCATAACAGCGGCTCCCGCCATTGCCCCCGAGCAACAGCTCTCCCTCACGCTACAAGCTGGCGAAAAGCTTCGCTCCACTACCCTCCTACGCATCAAGTAAAGCATCAATATCGAATCGTCTAAAAACCCCTTCACTATGGCTATTGTATCTCCCTCCCTCCTCAGTGCTGACTTCCTGCATCTCGCTGACGAGATCACGATGATCAACGAGAGTCAGTGCGACTGGCTCCACATTGACGTGATGGATGGTGTATTCGTCCCGAATCTCTCCTTTGGCTTTCCCATCATTGAGGCGATACGCCCCATCTGTCAGAAGCCTCTCGACGTGCATCTGATGATCGTCGAGCCGTGGAAGTTCATCGACCAGTTTGCCAAGCTCGGCATCCACATTATGAACGTACACTACGAGGTGTGCCCTCACCTGCACCGCACGCTGCGTGCTATCCGTGAGGCAGGCATACGTCCAGCCGTCACGCTCAATCCGCATACCCCCGTGGAGCTCCTCACAGACATTCTCTGCGAAGCCGATATGGTGCTCCTCATGAGTGTCAACCCCGGCTATGGTGGGCAAAAGTTTATCGAGCAGTCTATCCGCAAAGTAGAGCGTCTGCGCAAAATGATCCAAGAGCAGGGTCTCTCCACCCTCATACAAGTCGACGGCGGAGTCAACCTCGAGACAGGTCGCCAGCTCATCGAGGCGGGTGCCGACTCACTCGTGGCGGGCAGTGCCGTCTTTAAGGCTCCCAATCCTCAGGATATGATCACACAGCTACACGCCTTGTAAGCCACCTTGCACTACCTCGTCCGAGGGCTACACGCCACAATCATACGCCCAGCATTGGTGACACTTCTGTCGCTAGTGCTGGGCATTTATCTAGGTAGTCTCGGGCTACTAGCGGCACAGTGGTACTTCCTCGGCATCGCTGTGGCGACACTCCTCCTCGTCCTCTCTAGGCTTTGGCGCAAAGCACTCCTCGCTGGCTCCGCTTGGTACCTACTCCTCCTCTGCACAGGAGCTTGTCTAGCCACCATACCACGGGAGCGAGTAGCGCAACTACCACAGCCCTGCAATGAGGCGACTTACCTCGTCACCATCTCCCGTCCGCCCACAGCGCGTGAGCAGGGCTCCCGTGCCGAGGCTATCATCAAGCAGGCGACAGACCCGAGCGGAGCAGCCCTAGTTCGCTGGAATGGTCAGCGCATCATGCTATACCTATATAATGACTCGCTGCAGCTCACGCCTCGCACCAGTTACCTCGTCCGTGGACGGATCACACCACTAGACCAAGTCTCCTCGCCAAGCTATCAGCACTACCTCCTCTCACGAAAGGTCTCGGGCGTGCTATCCACCTCCACAGCCGAGCTTTGCAACGAACCAACGACCACCCACTGGTCACGCTGGGACCAACTACGCTACTGCGCCTACGCCCTCCAGCAGCGCATCGGTGGCACGCTAGACGAGATCGACCAGCTCACCCCACTGCAGCGAGAGACGCTCCGTGCCATCTGCCTAGGGGATCGCTCCGAAGGTATCGTTGCAGAGGCACAGTTTCGCTCCGTAGGCGTTGCGCATCTGCTGTCGGTCAGTGGCTTTCACGTTGGGGTCGTCCTACTACTCATCTACTGGCTCATACGCTATCCGCTACAGTTCATACGCAACGTCCACACCGCTTACCTTCTACGCTGGGGCCTCACCCTCGTAGCAGTATGGATCTACGCTTTCATCTGCGGACTCTCCATCCCGACACTCCGCGCCTCGCTCATGTTCTCCATCTTTGCTGTGGCACGTCTCTTGGGGCGCTCCACCGACCGACTCAACGTCTGGGCGCAGGCAGCCGTCCTCCTGCTTATTGTCTCACCCTACGCACTCTTTGACGTAGGCATGCAGCTCAGCTTCGGAGCGGTGCTAGCCATTTTCGTCACTTGGGGCGCACTCAACCAACGCATCACACCGAGCAGTTCCCGTATCGTCAGCTACCTTTACTACCTCATCGTCACGACCCTAGCCGTACAACTCTTTGTCTGGCCTATCCTCGCACGGAGCTTCGGCACCACAGCCGTCTGGCTACTCCTCGCCAACCTCCTCCTATCGCCTCTCGCCACGCTACTCATCATCACGGGGCTTGTCACTATGGGACTGCTCGCCACTGGGCTCCCCACGAAGCTTCTACCGATGCTTCTCGTCGGTGTGAGCGATCTCACCAGCGGAGCGGTGGCACTCCTCGAGCAGCACTTCACCGCTCAGCTTAGCATCGCCATGCCGCTCTGGCTCTGCATCGCCTACTACCTTCTCCTCTACGCTTGGGTGCAGTACCTCCTAGCCCGTCCTCGCCCCATACGCGTCTAGCGAGTGACGTTCTTGAGATTCTTAGATCTCAATAGGCGCAATAAGAAAATAAAGAGGTATCTTTGCCAAACGGATTGCACAGTCACGCTACAGTGACCGACCTTTATAGCGAAATACAGATAATACAACTATATAGATATGACGGCTAATAAGCAAATGAGAACGGAAGGCGACCTGCTAGGCGATCGCCAACTACCCGCTGACGCACTCTATGGGGTGCAGACGCTACGCGGTATGGAAAACTTTCAGATTAGCAACTTCAAGCTGAGCCAGTACCCTTACTTCATCCAGGGTCTCGCCTACACCAAGTGGGGCGCAGCTGTCGCAAACCACAGCGAGGGCATCCTCACCGACGAGCAGTACGAAGCTATCGTCTTCGCCTGCCAGGAGCTACTCGCTGGCAAGCATCACGACGCTTTTGAGGTCGATATGATACAGGGTGGCGCTGGTACGACAACCAATATGGCTGCCAACGAGGTGATCTGCAACATTGCCCTCCAAAAGATGGGACACAAGCCAGGCGAGTACAAGTTCCTCGCTCCCAATGATGGAGTCAACGCTTCACAGTCTACCAACGACGCCTACCCCACTGCTATCCACCTAGGGCTATACCCCAAGGGGCTAGAGGTCTACAAGCATGTCGAGCAGCTCATAGCAGCACTTCGTGCCAAGGCTGAGGAGATGAAGCATGTCCTCAAGATCGGTCGTACACAGCTACAAGACGCTGTGCCTATGACGCTGGGACAGACCTTCCACGGCTTTGCTTCTATCCTAGAGGATGAGCTACCTCGTCTCCAGAGCGCTTGCGAGGAGTTCCTAACGGTCAATATGGGTGCTACCGCTATCGGTACTGGTATCGCTTCAGAGCCAGGCTATGCAGAGGCTTGTGTCGAGGCACTAGCAGAGATCACTGGTTGGCCCGTCAAGCTGAGCGCTGACCTCGTCGGTGCTACAAGCGACACCTCTGTGATGATCGGCTACTCATCTGCACTACGCCGCATCGCTGTCAAGATCAATAAGATCTGCAACGACATCCGTCTCCTCTCCTCTGGTCCTAGAGCTGGTATTGGCGAATTCAACGTACCCGCTGTGCAGCCAGGCTCCTCTATTATGCCAGGTAAGGTGAACCCCGTCATCCCTGAGGTGATGAGCCAAGTATGCTACAAGGTGATGGGCAACGATACGACTGTCCTGATGGCTGGCGATGCTGCTCAGATGGAGCTTAACGCTATGGAGCCCGTCATGGCTCAGTGCTGCTTCGAGAGCTCTGACCTGATGATGCGTGGTATCACGACCCTCATCGAGCGCTGTATCACCGGCATCACGCCCAACGAGGAGCGTTGCCGCCAGCAGATCGAGGCGTCCATCACGATCGTCACGGCACTCAACCCAATCATCGGTTACAAGAACTCGACCAAGATTGCCAAGGAGGCACTTGAGACAGGTAAGGGTATCTACGAGCTCGTCCTAGAGTATGGCATCCTAGACAAGAAGGATCTCGACGAGGTGATGGATCCCAAGCACATGACCCAGCCCTCGAAGCTTGATCACATCAAGCCTAAGAAGCAACTATAAGCCCCTTAGACTGTAAAAGGAAATAGGGACTACTAACCTTTAAGACCTTATATATATGAAGAGATTAGCTTTAATCAGCTTTGCGCTCGTCAGCGTGCTGGCGTTTGCAGCATGCTCCAGTCCTACGAAAAAGGCAGAGCGAGTCACCATGGACTTCATCAATGCTCTCAACGCTAGCGACTACGATAAGGCTCGTAGCTACACGGCATCGGAGCAGGCTGAGGCTTATGTGGGTCTTGCTGAGTACTTTGACTCCGAAAAGTCTGAAGAGGAAAAGGCGGCCAACTCTAAGATTACGAGCCGTATCACCCGTACGGAGCAGCAACAGGACACGGTCATCTGCTATGTAGAGACCATCGAGCCTTCAGACAATCCAGACACTATCAATCAGAAGGTGGTCCTCACCAAGGTGGACAACGAGTGGAAGGTCGTCGAAGTACCTATGAAGTAACCGAGGTTTAGACCAAGTAAAGACTATACAATCCTCCAACCCTAATCAGCGTATGAAAAGAGCCATCTTTTTAAGCCTAGCATTCGCTAGTCTGTGGGCATTTATTTCTTGTAGCACTCCTACAGAGCAAGCAGAGCAAGTAACTAGAAAGTTCTTTGATGCTCTACTTGCCCAACGCTTTGATGAAGCAAAAGAGTACGCAGGAGATAGTAAAGTAGAAGCTTATGTAGACGTTATAGCTCAAGCCTCTCAGAACGAAGAAGAAATCAGTAAAGGGTTTGACTTGTCCAAAGTAGTATACAACATCACTCAGACCAAGGAGATGGACAATGCGATCATTTGTTATGTAGAAATCTCGGAGCCTTACGCAAACAAAAGCTCCGAGATGTCTCTACAGAAAGTTGTACTCAAGCAAGTAGATAACAACTGGAGGATTGTTAACTTTATTATGGACTAACCGAAGCAACTGCCACTCAGGCACGCGCACTCTAAACTTAATCTCTAGATGAAGTCTATCTACCACAAGCCCCAAGAGCTAGCGAGGTATCTCCTCCTATTGCTCTTGGGGCTTATATTATGCGGTGCAGTCTCCTGCACGTCTCACCACGAGCAGGAGAGCATCGCTCTCGATACGACTACACTACGCCCCGGCAGTCTCATACTGCGTCGTGGCGAGGGGATGCTCTCGACCTTCTTTAGCAAGATAGCCTCCGAGGAGCAACGCTACAGCCACTGCGGCATTATCGACTACGACTCTACGGGTCAACGCTGGGTCGTATGGCACGCTTACCAGGACAGTTCACTCGGAGCCAACGGTATCTTTCGTCAGTCGCTAGACAGCTTCGTGATGGAGTCGGAGGCGGTAGCTGTCTATCCCGCCCTCGCTCTAGACAGCTTAGGCCTGCAGAAGATGAGAGCCTACATAGCGCTACATCGCCCTGAGGGGCGGTATCCCAAGAGGTTCGACTCGCACTTTGATCTCAGAGATACGACCACACTTTACTGCACCGAGTTCGTCGCACTCGCTTATTGCGCCACTGAGATCCCCGCCTATCAGGTGCAGCCCACAGGGCACAATGTGGCGATACCATACACCTACTACACGCTTGATGATATAACTAAATCTGTCAGATGCTTGCACATTCGAAATTAATGCGTACCTTTGCACCAGTTACTAATCACTTATACTAAAGCTAATATGAAGAAGGTATTTGTACTTGTAGCTGCTGTTGCAGCTCTAAGCCTTGTTTCTTGCAACAAGGAGAACAAAAGTCAGAACGCTCAGCAAGCTGAGCAGAACCTAGAGAACGCTCAGGAGAATCTTGATGCGGCAGCTCAGGATATGCAGCAGGCTACTGAGGATGCAGCTCAGGTCGCTGTAGACGAGGCTAACGCAGCAGCTAATGCTACGACAGCAGCCGTAGAGAATGCTACTGACCAGGCTCAGCAGGCCGCTGAACAGGCTAAGGAAGAGATCAAGAAGTAAACACCAACTTCTCTAGATCATTCGCAATCTGAGATAACCTAAGCAACCAAACATGACGAAGGTCACCTAGTCCTCTCCGTGAGGGTTAGGTGACCTTTGCTATTGTGATCGGCGGTTGGCTGTTGTAGTTGGCCATTAGCTGTTAGCTGTTGGCTGTTGGCTAGAAATACTACTGCTCCTAGTGCCACTAGAGCCACTAGCAACTAGAGACTAGGCTCTAATCTCTAACCTCTAGGCTCTAACCTCTAACCTCTAAATCAATCCCCACGTGGACAATCATAAACACCCACGTGGACAAAAAACATTTGCCACGTAGGCGGGAAATGCTCTCCACGTAGAAACAAAATGAAACTTCGGAGGAAATGATTCTCGCCTACGTGGAAAACAAAAAATAGCCACGTGGGAAACGTCAAATCTCCACGTGGCTATCCTATTTTATAGTCTCAATTAACTAATGCACGCCAGCTTAGCCCCCCCCCTCAGCACCTCAAAACAAGAATTATCTCCCCCCCTACCCTCTAACTTCTAACATCTAATCTCTTGCCCCTCCGTTTACAATCCAAACAATTATCACTACCTTTGTAAACCAAATCATTTCCACCAAACCATAAAGGCGAAAACAAAAGAACCAAAACGTATGGAGCGATCAACTGGAGAGCGAATCAGAAAAGGACGTGCCTTAAGAGGTATGACCTTAAGAGAGCTTGCAGACAAAGTCGGAGTATCTCACACTCATATCAGCAACTTAGAGCGGGGAGGTAAAGAGATCACAGGCGCTACACTCATAGCACTATCAGAAGCTCTCGACCTACCCATAGACTACTTCGTCTGCCAAGAGACCCCTATAATTGAGTCAGTAAGCTTTAGAAAGATAAAAGCCTTTTCCAGCAAAGAGGATAAAAAGATCTGGCAAAAAATCGAGAGACAGCTGGAGAATTACCTAGAGCTCGAAGAGGTCATGGATATCAAGCCCTCATTCGATAGAGACGCAATAACTAGAGATGTCATCGCATCTCCCGCAGGCATCAAAGAGATCGCAAAGCAAGTCCGACAGATCTACCATTTAGGACTATCTCCTATATCAAACGTCTCCAGCCTACTCGAGACTATGGGCATCAAAGTCATTGGCGTAGCTGGCAAGAAAGGATTCGATGGTGTCAGTTTCTTTGCCAATGAAGTCATACCCGTCATAGCATACAATAGTGATATAGAGAGCACCGAACGAAAGCGACTAACCTTACTGCATGAACTCGCTCACCTCCTCCTCAAAAACTCACTAGAGACTATCCCTGAGAGAGAAGGCGAGAAGCTCTGCACCGCATTTGCTAGCCATCTATTACTCCCCAGTGACATCATCAGAGAGTTCTTTGGAGGGCGCAGGAAGAGATTTTCTCTCCCCGAGTTGATTGAGCTACAAAGTGCCTATGGTATCTCCATTGATGCTATCGTATATCGTTTAGGTGAGATGCAGCTTATATCTCAGAGCAATTGCAGAGGATATTTTATCAACAAAAACAAATCCGAAGAGCTGCGGGAGACCTTAGAAAAGAGCAGATACGTAGAGCCTCAGAGCAACCGCTTCGCAAGACTTGTCATCAAAGCGCTAGACCTAGACTTAATAACCCAAGCTAAAGCTCAAATCTATCTCCAAGAGGCTGGCATACCAGCCAATCAAGTCGTCAATCTGCTAAACGCCAATATATGAGTCAGACACAGCTCGTTGTCGTTAGCGACACAAACATCTTTATAGACTTGATCGACTTAGACCTTTACGAAGACTTTCTACAATTAGGATATCAGATACACACCAATATATTTGTACTCCACGAGCTGAAAGACAAACAGCAGAGAGCCTACCTCGACAACGTAGGCGGACTAATCATCGAGCAGTTTGACACCCCAGGCTTTATGGCTCAGGTGTATCAATTCTTTGACGAGAGACAACGCAAAGGACTCTCCTTCACAGACTGCTCCGTACTCTACCAAGGTATCAAGCTAAGCGCCACCGTACTCACTGGAGACAAGAAGATGATGCGCAGTGCTAAAGAGATGGACATCAACGTCCGAGGCATACTATACATTTTCGACCAGCTAGTCGAGGAAAACATACTCCCTCATAGTACCGCCTGCCAAAAGCTACAACAGCTCTTCATCCGAAACTCCCGCTTGCCAAAAGATGAAATAGACAAGAGGCTAAACCTGTGGAGCAACTCTTGAGACTACCCCAAAGCTTCGCAACGTTTAGACCTCTGAGACGAGTGACGATCTGTAGGTGACGCACACCATCCGAGCCGTGCGTCCTCGCAAATCGTCACTCGTGAGACTTGCGTTATCTAGGCCAACCGAGGTGTTGCTCGCTGTCTTCTTTTATTTAGTAACTTTGAAGCATAATATATTCTCAGATAATAGATAGACATGATGCAAGACAAGACTGACATACAGGCTGCGAAGGATGACTTGAGATACCTTCAGCTCCTCTCTAACCAGTTCCGCAACTCGGCCGATGTCTCTACAGAGATCATCAACCTGCAGGCGATCCTGAGCCTCCCGAAGGGTACCGAGCACTTTCTCGCAGATGTGCACGGTGAGCATGAGGCTTTCGACCATGTGCTGAAAAACGCTTCTGGTAGTGTGATGCGTAAGATCCGTGAGGTCTTCGCAGGGCAGATGATGGAGCTACAGATGCGTGAGCTGGCTACGCTCATCTACTATCCGCAGGCTAAGCTGGAGCAGCTCCATGAGACGGGCGAAATTGATGAGGAGTGGTACAAGGTGACGCTCAACCGCCTCGTCAAGGTGTGCCGTAAGGTGGGCGAGAAGTACACCCGCTCGAAGGTGCGCAAGGCGCTACCACCTCAGTATAGCTACATCATTCAGGAGCTACTGCATGAGGACGGGGTCAACCCAAACAAATCGGCTTACATCTCTAGCATCATCTCTACAATCATCTCCACGGGCAAGGCGGAGGACTTCATCTGCGCTATCTCAGCGACGATCAAGCGTCTCGTCATAGACCGCCTCCACATCGTCGGTGACATCTACGACCGTGGTCCTGGCGCTCAGTACATTATGGATACGCTCCTAGACTACCACAATGTGGACATACAGTGGGGTAATCACGATATGCTCTGGATGGGAGCTGCTGCGGGCAACGATGCTTGCATCGCCTGTGTCATACGTATCGCTCTGCGCTACGCCAATCTAGATACCATCGAGGACGGATATGGAATCAACTTGATGCCACTCTCCCGCTTAGCTAGTGAGGTCTATGCGGGTGACCCGTGTACTTACTTCAAGCCCAAGCTGGGAGACTCCGATGTGGCGTACGACGACAAGGGTATTTACCTGATTAGCCAGATGCACAAGGCAATCAGCATCATTCAGTTCAAGCTAGAGCATCAGTTGATCGCTCGTCACCCTGAGTGGCAGATGCAGGAGCGTGACCTGCTCCACAAGATAGACTTTGAGGCTGGTACGGTCGATCTCTCGCATACCAATCCCAACGAAGACTATGGCGTGCATGAAATGCTCGATATGAACTTCCCCACGATTGACCCGAAGGATCCCTATCGCCTCACACCCCAAGAGGAGGAGGTGATGGATCGCTTGCGTCGCTCCTTCGCTACGAGTGAGCGGCTCCATACGCATATAGATGCATTCTATCGACTAGGTAGTATGTACCTCGTATGCAATGGTAACTTGCTCTACCACGCTTCGATGCCGCTAGACGCTTCTGGGCAGCTCAAGGCGGTGCGTGTACTCGACTCGAAGCCTCTACGTGGTCGCGCTCTGCTAGATGAGATAGATCGTGTGGTGCGCCTAGCGCATCCCTCGAGGCATAGTCATCCGAAGCATGAGGCGGCAGTGGACTATATCTTCTACCTCTGGTGCGGTCCCGACTCGCCACTCTTTGACAAGTCTGCTATGACCACTTTCGAGCGTTATTTTGTTGCTGACAAGAACACCCACACGGAGACGAAGGGCTACTACTTTAAGTATCGCCAAGATCTAGAGACGATCGAGATGATCCTCCGCGAGTTTGGTCTAGAGGGTGAGGACTGTCACGTGATCAATGGGCATGTCCCAGTCAAGGTCGCCAAGGGCGAGAAGCCTATCGCAGCTGGTGGCAAGCTGATGATCATCGACGGAGGCTTCAGCCGAGCTTATCAGAGCAGTACAGGTATCGCTGGCTACACATTGATCTACAATTCGCAAGGTATGCAGCTGGTGCAGCACGAGCCCTTTACGACGATGCGCCGTGCCGTGGAGCTGATGGAGGATATCAAGAGTGTGACGGTCATCTCAGAGCGTACCACACACCGTATGCTGGTAGCTGATACGGACGTAGGTGCTGACCTACAGCAGCAGGTGGACGATCTGGAGAAGCTCCTCCACGCCTTCAACGCGGGTCTGATCAAGGAGCGCAAGTCTCTTCCCCAGATTATCACGAAGTGAGATGTGTGATGACTTGACAGCAAATCTTGTTGGGGCTTAATCATATGCCCCAACGACCTCGATAGTATCGCCTCAATTGACGTAATGGGGTAGGCATCCTAGTAGTACCATAATAAACGAACTCAGAGTATGAAGCAAGAGCTAGACACAACAAACTATCTCAACTACCTAGATCCTGCAAGTCGGATAGCCTGATGAGACGTGTAACGATGTGTAGGGACGCACGATCGAGACGTGTAACCCTGTGTAGGGACGCACGATCTGTGCGTCCGTTGTCGAACGACAAGACGTGTAACTCAGTAACCTTTAACAGGGACGGACGCACAGATCGTGCGTCCCTACAAAGGGCTACTCGTGAGATTTGCGGAACTATGTGACGCTTCAGCAGATCATAGACGGACTCAACAGCTCGATGGTAACCAGAACGTAACTCTAACGGAACAGATTAGGCAGAATATCAGTAGTCTTAGCAATATGAATATATAGCCTTATAAACCACACGTAGTTATGAAACAGCAAAACATAAGAATCGCACAATTCGTTGGTCTACTAGGCTGCCTACTAGCCATCACCTCCTGTTGTCTCTTTCGCTCCCCGAAAGACCCCAACCAAATCCAAGACCCTCCCCCCACAGATCGCAACTACCTCGCCTGTCGTGTAAACGGCAAGCCTGTAGTGTTTAAGAGAGTTTCAGGACCCATTTTCAGAGAAAGATACTCATCCTTTAGTGTCTCAAAGACTACAACAGATAGTCTTGTCATCAAGCTTTCACTTAACGCAGATGGTCCTAAAAAATCTGATGCTCAATTTAATCTCGAAGTAACTCAAGAGTTTGTTGTTCAGAATAATCTTGTCGAAATTGACAAAGAGCTGTTTGATGAAAAAGAAATTGAGAATGCGGTCTTTACCGATTTAAATTTGGCACCTTATGGCTTCAATCACGCAGATCCAAAGCTAAAAGGGTCCATTAAGATCACACACTTTGAGTATCGTAAAGGAGACGACGATAAGTTTTATGGACGCATATCAGGTGTATTCGAGTTCACTTCTAGGACCCCCTACCCATTGCAAGAGAATAGTCATACAGTCCGAATAACTGATGGAGTCTTTAATGTAACACTTATAGAATAGCTTCAGTATGAAAACAAAACCAATATTCAAAGCTGTCTTAATCAGCCTTGCTCTACTTACCTTTTCAACACGAATAGTTGCTCAGCAGATTGAATCGGAGCGAGACAAAATCTTTGAGCACGTAGACTTACCGCAAGTTCCGTATGGGATCTTGGAGGATTATGGTCTGTCTTCTGTTTCGCTGCTTCCCTACACGAAGCAAG
>OKRW01000217.1_pt1 | contig 59640 bp, 49 predicted proteins | sample 1601151 | NCBI WGS metagenome assembly OKRW01 (sample SAMEA3541471, study PRJEB24748) | human gut metagenome | biome: human gut; feature: human-associated habitat; material: faeces | place: China | collected 2012 | reverse complement strand
CCCCCTCCCGCGGTCAAGGGGCTTTCCCGCCTTTTTCCCGGGAAGGGGCGCCTTATGGGCCGTTTTCGCCGTACGACCTGGGGAGACGCGCTTCGATTGCCCTTCGCGCCCCGCACACATTTCCTCCATAAGCCCAGGAAGGGCGCTGGGAGGCGAGAATGCGACCCTGCATTTAGGGGCGCTTCGCCGCAGGGGGCTCCCCACCGCAGACGGATTCCCTCCGCCCTACGGCGACGCCCCTTGCTATGCAAAGAGGCCGGGCGACTCTCGTTGCGCCTGGCCTCTCAAATAGATAGATAGATAGATAGATAGATAGATAGATAGGGCGATCGCCTCCGGCATTCGCCCCGCAGAGGAGATTTCACTTCGGCACGCTGCTTATATATGCGCGGCTATCCTCCGGCGCTCCTATCTCGTGGGACAGAAGCGCTGCGCAGGAGGCGGCGCCTTCAACGAGCCCGCACGCTTTCAAAGAATAGAAGACTCCGCTCTACCCCAAGCTAGCGATGCGCGCTTCGACGGCGGCAATCTGATCTTCCGGCGTGCTCGCACCTGCCGTGATTCCCACCTCGGCGCACCGGTCGAACCAGACGGGATCGAGCTCAGAAGCGCGCTCAATGTGATGCGTGTTCCCGCACACCGACGAGCATATCTCGGCAAGGCGCGTCGTGTTCGATGAGTTGCGTCCACCGATGACGATCATCGCGTCGACTTCCCGAGCAAGCGCCGCAGCAGATTCTTGCCGCTCGCGCGTCGCGAGGCACACCGTATCCTTCACCACGCACTCCACGCCACGATCGCGAAGCGCCGCAAGCACCTCCTCGAACGCCTCGCGCGTCTGGGTGGTCTGCACCACCACCCCCACCTTGCCCGTAAGGCCTACTGGCACGTCCGTCTCCCGCCCGGCGACGAGCACTTCCCCGCCAGCCTCTCGCGCGTAGGCGACAAGCCCTTCGACCTCGGGATGGCCCGCCTCTCCCACGACGACGACGCGCCCGCATTCGCGAGCAAGCTTCGCCGCCGCTTTCTGCGCCCGGGCGACATGGGGGCACGTGGCGTCGATCACGGGAAGCCCACGCGCCTCTATCTCGCGTCTGACCTGCGGCGTAACACCATGACTGCGAATGATGACGCTGCCCTCGACGGCTTGCTCGGGGCTTTCGACAGCGCGGATGCCCCGCTCGGCAAGCTGCGCCACGACCTGAGGGTTGTGAATCAGCGGGCCAAGCGTGACGGCGTGCGATCCTTTCGACACGGTATCAAGCGCCATGTTGAGCGCGCGCTGGACCCCGTAGCAGGCTCCCGCGCATTTCGCACGCGTCACGTTCATTTCGACTCCTTCGCCGCGATAATCTCCTCGGGAGTGTGCTCGGGAATCGCATGATTCGCGAACACGTCCGTAAAATCGCGCCCGTCAGGGAACAGGGCCACCATGTCGACCTCACCGCGCGGCACGCGCTGGGAGAGGGCGAAGCACTCGCGCATCGCGTACCACGTGCACCCCTCCAGGCGATCCTCCTTGGGAAGGAAGTCGAAATCGCTGACAAGCAGGGGCGACCCAAACTCCATCGTGATCTTGGGAAAGCGGAAGAACTTGCCCTTCTGCTTCACGTACTCAGCATTGCGCACGGTCATAGGGAGGATAGGCGCATGCCCCATCTTCGCAATGAACGCGGCGCCGGAATGGATTTCGGGCTTCTTGGTTCCCTTACCACGACGCGTTCCCTCGGGGAGGATGCCGACGAGCTCGTTGTTCTTCAGGTTGCGCGTCGCACGCTTGATGGCCACGCGGTCGGCCGCATCGCGCTTGATGGGAAATGCGCCGACGCGCGAGAGAATCTGGCCCACAAGGCCGCGGGCGTTGTCGAAGAGCGTCTCACGGCCGAGCAGGCGCACCCACTGGCTGGGACGGCATGCGATGTACATGCAGGCCACGTCGAGAAACGACGTGTGGTTCGCCACAAGGAGCACGCCCGATTTCTTGTTGAACGCCCGCAGGTTCTCGCGCCCGTCGACGCGATAGCGGAAACAGATTTTGAACACGAAGGCGACGACCACCCAAACGATGTTCCCAAACCAATGGGGAATCTGCTTTTCGGTCGACGTGCCCCCGAGCGGCATGTCCCACATCTTCTCGTATGGCAAAAAGACGCTCATGCGCAGCCCTTTCTCTTGAATATGCGCGCGAACCCCGCAAGTTGGACGCCCCGCCTCGAGAGGCAGGACGCCATTTCGCGATTACCCCTGAGCCTGCTCGGCACGCGAGCAGATGAAGGAGATGATTTCCTCGATGGTTTTGCCGGTCGAGTCAAGATGCACGGCGTCTTCCGCCGGCTTGAGGGGCGACGCGGCGCGCGAGGAATCGATCTCGTCGCGCTTCCTGATGTCGGCGAGAACCTCCTCGTAGTTCGTCGAACCCACGTGACGCTCCTCGTTCTGCTTGACACGACGGGTTGCGCGCTCCTCCGCGCTTGCCGTGAGGAACACCTTCACGGGTGCCTCGGGGAAAACGACCGTGCCGATGTCGCGGCCCTCGACCACGTAGTCGCCCGCGCGGCCGATGCGCTGCTGTTGGGCGACAAGTGCCTCGCGAACTGCGGGAACGGCGGCAACTGGCCCCACGGCGCGGTCGATTTCGGACGTGCGGATGGCATCGGTCACTTCCGTGCCCGAGATGAAGACACGACGGGGAACGGGGTCGCCCTCGACATGTCCGAACTCGATTTCATTGTCGCGCGCGATCGCGCCGAGCGCCTCGGCGTCGTCGAAGGAAACGCCGTCGGCGAGCGCCTTCCACGCGATGGCGCGGTACATTGCCCCCGTGTCAAGGCACGAGAACCCGAGCCGCTTTGCCGCTGTCTTAGCGACGGTTGACTTGCCTGCCCCCGAGGGGCCATCGATTGCGACGATCATTTCGCCAGCCTTTCAATATCGGCGCGAAAGCCCGGATAGCTTACGCGAACTGCCTCAAAATCACGGATAGACACGGGATGGGCTCCCGTGAAGCCAACAAGCGACCAGGTCATCGCAAGACGATGGTCGCCCAGGGAATCGAACACGAGCCCCTCGGGCACGACGAGACCCGGCTTGCCCTCGATATGCAGGTCATCGCCTTCGGCCCACGCGGGCGCGCCAAGCTTGGAAAGCCCCTCCAAGATGGCCGCGAGACGGTCGGTCTCCTTCACGCGCAGCTCCCCCACCTCGTGAAAGACCGTCGCGCCTTCCGCGTGGGCAGCTACAAGGGCGAGCACGGGAATCTCATCGACGAGCGAGGCGATCTCGCGCCCCACGACCTCGCACGAGCGCAGATGCTCGACGTAGGAAACCGAGATGGTGCCGCAAGGTTCCTCCCCCGCGCCGCCCATCGGCTTTAGAGTGATGTCGGCGCCCATGCGCTCGAGCACCCGTGCGAAGCCGATGCGCGCCTCGTTCAAACTCACGTTCTCGATGTCGATCGCGCTGCCGGGGCGAAGAGCCGCCGCGCACGCCATGAACGCCGCAGACGAGGGGTCGCCCGGGACATCGACGTCGCAGGCGTGAAGGCTCTGCCCACCAGCAACGGAAGCCTCCCCTGGCGCCGCTTCGACGTCGACGCCGAAGCCGGAGAGCATGAGCTCAGTGTGATTGCGAGAGGGCGCCGGCTCGCGAACGCTCGTCGTGCCCGACGCGAAGATGCCAGCGAGCAGAATCGCTGTTTTCAGCTGGGCGGAGGCGACCGGCGAATCGTAGGAAATCGCAGCAAGACCGCGCGTTCCCGTGATGGAAAGCGGCAGCGTCGTCGCACCTTCCGGCGCGAATCGAGCCCCCATCAGCTCAAGCGGGGCCGCGATGCGGCGCATCGGGCGGCGGCGAAGGGAGTCGTCGCCTGTAAGCTCGACAGTGATGTCCCATGGCGCGAGCACACCCATGAGCAGGCGAACCGTCGTACCGGAATTGCCGCAGTCGATGGCGCCCTCCGGCTGTGAAGGACCTAAGCCGCCCCAGCCGCGGATGTCGCCTGCGAGGCTTCCGTCGGGCCGCTTTTCGAGGTTGACCTCGGCGCCCAGAGCTCGCACGGCGCCGATGGAAGATCGCACATCGGCGGAGTCGAGCACGCCGGACACGTGCGAAGTGCCTTCGGCCATCGCGGAGAAGAGCACCGAACGATGCGAGATCGACTTGTCGCCGGGGACGCGCACCGCACCGGACAGCGGGCGGGCGAGCGGCTCGATAAGGGTTGTCTGTCCGGTCGCCGCATCCGTGGGCTTTGCAGGAGCTACGGCGTCGTTGCTTACAGTGGACGCCGACTGATCGTTAGTCGACATGGATATGCTCCTTCGGAGAGAGCGGATTGAACGACACCGAGAAGCCCGCGCCGATGAGCTGGGCAGACAGCTTCCCAACATCGCCCTCGTCGGTTAGAACGAGCGAGAGCACGGCGCGATCCTCTGTGATGTGATCGATTTCGATCGATTGGATATTACAGCCAGCGGAGCTCGCGATCGTCGTGACTTCCGCGACCACGCCCTTTCGATCGGACATGGGAATGCGAACCTCGAGGAGCTTGTCGGTCGAGGGAACCCAAGCGGCGGGCAGAGCGCGGCGGGCCTGTGCCGCCTCCTCGAGAAGACGAGTCGTCGCCTCGCGATCGTGCGCGTCGATGGCGTCGGCGAAATCGCCGATGATGCCCTGCATCTCGCGCAATCCGCTCGTGAGCGCGCAGGCGTTGTCGAACGCGATGCCGCACCATAGCTTCGAAGAGCCCGCCGCGATGCGCGTGGAGTCTTTGAAGCCGCCTGCCGCAAGGCGCATGAGCGACTGCTGCTCGTCGGCGTGGCGATGCGCCAGCTGGACGAGCGAAGCCGCGATGATATGCGGAACATGGCTTACAACGGCAATGGAATCATCATGCTCATCAGGCGCTATGGCAACCACGCGCGCGTTCAAGCTCGTGATGAGCTCATGCAGACGCTGGAAATGCTCGGGCGGCGTGTCCGCGTCGGGGCACAGAATCCAGTTAGCGCCCTCGAAAAGATCGGGGCGGGCGCCGTCGATGCCGTTCTTCTCCGAACCTGCCATGGGGTGGCCCGGCACGTAATTGCGGCGGTAAGGCAGAATCTCAGCCGTCGCCGCAAGGATATGCGCCTTCGTGGAAAGCGTGTCGGTTATAACGCCGCGGTAATCCCAATCGCGCAGAAGGCGCAGGTAATCGTCGACCGCAGCAACCGGCGTCGCCAAGACGACGAGATCTGCACGGTCCTTCACGAAATCGGAGAACGCCTCGCTTTCGGGGGCGCAAGCGTTCGCCACCCACCCACGCGAGATTGCCTCGCCGCAAGTCCGCGAATCGACGTCAACACCGAACACCTCGACATCGGGGTCGGACTTCGAGATGGCGGCCGCAAGCGATGCACCGATAAGCCCCAGGCCAACCACTACGATATGGTCGAACCCGTGAGGAGCCTTGCTTGTTACATCTTCAGACATGCGCATACCTTTTCCTCGCGCGCCCGGGTCCTTATCGCCCGAGCAGCAGTCCGTTAGTTTAGCAGTTACGACTGGATTGCGGCCTTAAGTTCGCCTACTTCCACATCCGTGAGCTCGCGCCATGAGCCGCGGGGTAAATTCCCCAGATCAAGCGGGCCAAAAGAAGAGCGATGCAGTGCGATGACCGGATAACCCACCGCCTCGAGCATGCGGCGAACCTCCCGCTTACGGCCCTCGCGCAAGCCGACGAGCACATAGCTCCCCATCTTCTCACGGACCGCCCGGCTGCGCTTGCCAGTATGCGAGGCGTTGATGCCGCCCGCGCCCTTGCCCGTCCCAATTGCGCGCGCGGCCTTTTGCGCATCACCGCCCCGCAAAAGCTCGGCACGAGCGGGAAGCGTCATGCCGTCGGAGAGAGCAACACCACGGCGCAACCGCTCAAGCGCCTTAGCATCGGGCGTCCCCTCGACCAGGGCAAGGTAGCGTTTCTCCACATGGCGGCGCGGGTGAAGAAGCGCGTTTCCCAGCTCGCCGTCGGTCGTGAAGAGAAGAAGGCCCGTCGTATCGCGATCGAGGCGCCCCACGGGGAACAGCCCCGGGAACCGATCGACGGGGACAAGGTCAGCCACCGTAGCTCGGCCCTGGGGGTCGTCCATCGTGGTGACGTAACCGGCAGGCTTGTGAAGCATGATTGTGACGTCGCCCTCGGCAAGGCGCACCGGCGCTCCGCCGTCGACGCGAATCTCGTCGCTGCCAGGATCGACCGAGCACCCCAGCTCAGCAGGCTGTCCGTTCACCAAAACGCGACCGGCGACGATGATTTCTTCGGCATGGCGGCGCGACGCGACGCCCGCGCGCGCAAGAAACTTCTGCAGACGCATCATAGCTACTCGTCTTCCGTTTCGAACGTGAGCTCGTCGAAGTCGATCTTGTCGACCACGCCGAAGCCCTGAGCCATGGCCTGGCGAAGCATCCCCTGAGCCGAACCGTCGTCCATGCCGGAAAAGCCCTCGTCCTCGCCGCCTTCCCCTGCCTCGTCGCGCGACGCAGCCGCACGGAAACCCGCATCCCGCGAGAACAGCGACTCGGGCGCCGTATGCCCCACGAGCGCCTCGCCCGCGACAGCCCCGCTCATATCGCCCTCCTCGTCGTCGTACACAACGTGGTCGAGCACGTCGCCCTCGTCGCGCTCGAGCGCGGTTCCGCTTGCTTCGTGAGCTGCGGAAAGACGCTCGCGAATAAGCGTGCGCGTGGAATCGTCGGGGGCGAACTCGGAAAGGTCGGGCAAATCGGCGGTGGAGCGCAGGCCGAACTTCTCCAAAAACGCGCGCGTCGTGGCGTAAAGCGTGGGGTTGCCCGGCGTGTCCGCGGTCCCCGCCTCGCGCACGAGGCCCTTTTCCACCAGGGAGTTGATGGAGCTGTCAGAGTTCACGCCGCGCACGCTCGCCACCTGGGCGCGCGTCGTGGGCTGGGTATACGCCACGATCGCGAGCGTTTCCATGGCGGCTTGGGAGAGCTTGCGCGTGTCCCAAGAAAGGACGTACTTCTCGATGAGCTCGTGGTAAGCGGGATGCGTGTACAGCCGCCAGCCGCCCGCCACTTCACGCAGCTGGATGCCGCGGTTTTCGGCCTCGAGCTTATCGCGAAGCCCCACAAGGGCGTTCTCGACATCGGCGGGGTCGACCTCGAGCATGTCGGCGAGCGCGATGGTGCCGACCGGCTCGTCGGTCACGAACAGCATTGCCTCGATTGCGCCTGCGAGCTGGTCTTTCTGCAAACCTTCGAACATGGTTACTCCTCCTCGCCCACCGAAGTGAGCGCATCTTCGCCCGTCAGGTCAAGCTCGCCCGACCCTTCGATGTAGTCGATCGAGATATCGCCGAACAGCTCGTCTTGGTTGATCTTCACCATGGAGCGCTTGTAGAGCTCGAGCACCGCGAGGAATGTCACGACAACGACTGGCGTCGGCGTGCGCCCATCGACCAAGTCGGAAAACCGCAGGTGCCCGCGGTTGACGATGCGCTGGTGGATGGCCCGCACGTGCGTCTCGACGGGAATAGGCTTTGCGGCGATATGCTCGCTTTCCAGAAGGAACACATCGCGTCGGGCCAGCGCACGGGCGCACGTGAGCGCGAGGCCATCGAGCGTGACGTCTTTCAGGTAGTCGGGCATGAGGTTCAAGAAGTACGCGTCGGGACCGAACGGACGCGTGTGCATGCGGCCTTCCGACACGAAGCGAGCATGAAGTGCGGCGCTCGCGTTCTTGTACTGCTTGTAGGCAAGCAGCCGCTCGACCAGGATATCTCGTGCCTCGCTCGGGGTGAGCTCCGCGATATCGTCGTCGATTTCGGGCGTATCCTGCGGGATGAGGCTTTGCGCCTTAATCTCGAGCAGCGTCGAGGCCACGAGCAGAAAATCGCTCGCCACGTCGAGGTCGAGGTTCTTCATGCGCGTGACCTCAGCGAGGTATTGGTCGGCAATCTCGGTGATCGAGATGGCGCCAATATCGACTTTCTGCCTGCTCACCAGGTACAGCAGAAGATCGAACGGGCCCTCGAAGCTTGCAGTGCGAACTTTATACGACACAGCTTCGCCCCCTAGGAAACCCTGAACGGGAACAGCAGGTTGGCCACATTGCCCGCCGTGACGTCGAGGTAGACGCCGACGGGATTCACGTGCAGGACATACGGCAGAACGATGAGGACGATCATGAAGACGGGCATGGCGTACTGCTGCACGCGGTAGTACGTGCTCATGTGCTTTTTCGGGATGAAAAGCGCGAGCACCGACGAGCCGTCGAGCGGCGGAATCGGCAGCAGGTTGAAAAAGAGCAGATAGAGATTGATGAGCGCGAACATGGGCAGGAACATGAGGTAGAAGTATGCGAACGCCTCGCTTTGCGCGACGAGCGCGGGCGCTTGGCCGTAGAGGGCCCAGGCGATGGCGCCGGCGAGGGCGGCCATCACGAGGTTCGCCGCAGGTCCGGCAAGGCCGACGATGACGTCGCCCGTCTTGGGATTCTTGAAGTAGGACGGGTTGTAGGGTACCGGCTTCGCATAGCCGAACACAGGTCCGCTCATCGCGAGCATGCACAAGGGCAAGATAACCGTGCCGAACGGATCGACGTGCTTGAGCGGGTTAAGCGACAGGCGCCCCGCGCGCTTGGCCGTGGGATCGCCGAGCTTGTACGCCGCAAACCCGTGCGCCACCTCGTGAAACACGATGGCGGGCACGAAGCTTAGGACCGAGCAGACTATGTAGGCAAGATATTGTGATGACATGGGTCATAAGTGTAGCGCAAGGGAAAGCCCGCGAAGCGCGCACCTCACTCCCCTGCGCGAAAAGTGCGCAGATGGAAAGCGAGGAAGCGTTGCGCTCGCGGGCGCGAGAATCCAGAGCGCCAGCGGCGGCGCCCGCCCTAAAACAGGCAGGCGCCGAGCAGCGATCGCGGCGAGACGCCTGCGCCGATCACGTCACCAGCGCAGACGTCGGCTTCACGCTACTTCAAAATCCCCTGCCGATACGCCTTCATGATCAGGGTCGCGGCGCGCTCGCGAGAAGTGCTCTCGGCGGGCGCGAACGTGTAGGTCCCGTCGTGGTTATCGTAGCCGCTGACAAGGCCAGACTCCTTAGCCCAGGCCACCGAGCCCACTGCCCAATCGGATATGGCGTCGCTATCGGTCAAGTCGCCCAAGGCCGACAGATCACCGGCCTGGCCCCCATTCGCATAGTTGCAGAAGATCTTGGCCACCTGCTCAGCGGTCACGGGATCGTCGGGCTTGAAGCTGAACGTGCCGTCGCCGTTGTTGAAGCCGTTGATCACCTGGTTGGTAACAGCCCAGTTGGCAGCACCGGTGTACCACACGAAGGACTCGACATCGTCCATACCCGTCGTGTTGGACGTGTCAGCAGGCTTGTACGCTGCGGCAGCTTCGGGGTCGGCTGCGCGCCAGAGAATCATGGCGAACTGCGCACGCGTAAGGGGCCTGCCCACGCCGAACAGACCGGCATCGGGGCCTTCCGCATAGCCGGTGATAAGGCCCTTCGCAGAGCAGAACGACACGCCCTCGGCATACCACTCGGCATAGTCGACGTCGGGGAACTCAGACGGAATGCTCGCGAATTGCGCGACGTACGTCACATCCTCGGATGCGCGCACCTCGATATCGGCACCGCCGGCGGCCGCTTCCCGCTCGCCTGACGCGCCCTCGCGCTGCCACCCGATGAACACGTTGCCTTCCAATGCACGTGCGTGGATTGCGATTTTGCCTCCAGCGACCACCGGACCGCCGCCCCAAACGTCGCCTTCACCTTCCGCGGAAACAGACACCGTCGCTTCTTCCAAGTCCGAGCCCGACGCGACGGAGGAAGCCTTCGCCTCGTCGCCAGTCGAGTCGTCCACAAGCACGCAATCGGTGGGGGCATCCTGCGCGGACGCATCGAGCGAGAACACATCGCCCTCCTCGATAGCGACTCCCTGATAGCTTTTCACGCTGATGGGATCGCTGCTTAGGACATCTCGTTCCTCGACAGTCACGTCCATCTCGCCGCCGTCGGTCGCGGTGACTTCGACGCGGTAGTCGCCACCGGCGGGAATATCGACCATCTTAACGCCGTCGGATGTCGCTGCCGCGGGAAGACCCTCTTCAAGCAGGGTCTCGTCAACCTCATCGTTAGAAATCGATGCGACAAGATTGCTCTCGGCGTCGTAAACCTTGACGTCGACCGGGCAGGCAACAAGCAGCGAGCGATAGTTCTTGCGGGCGAATATCTCGGGGAACTCGCCGAGCGCTGCCTCTTCGCTTTTCATCCACGCCACGTAGGTTTCCTGCGTATGCCCGTGCACCACGCCCTTGCCCGTGATGAACGCCCCGTTGAGCGCGCCCGTGCCGAAAATGGCCGTGAACAGGAGCTTATACTGCGAAATCACCATCGCTGCATACAAAACGGCATAGTCGCCGTTGTCGGCGGAATCCATGATGGCCGCCTTCACGAGACTCGTGAACACCTCATGCGGTGTCACGCCAGCCAGACGATTGTGGTAGTACCACCAGGTCGATCGGGCGAGCATCGCCATCTCCGACGAAATCGATGAAGCGGTAACAGAGCCGGTCAGGTAGCCCCGGTACTTTTCCCCGTCGCTGAAGCGCTCGAAATACTCGTTCATCTTTGCCAGCTGCGCCTTGTAGTCGCCCCTCAGCGTGTTCGACCTGGAAGGCAGAGCCAGATCATTGCCGTAGCGGCCGTATCCCCATTCGCCAAGCGGCACCTTGATGACGACGTCCTCGGGGTTCACGATGTTGAAAATGTTGCCGTACTCGGCATTACTGCGGTTGCTTGCACGCGTGGCGTTGGGCGATTCGAACGTGAAGGTGTAGACGTTGTCGGGCGAGAGCGTCCCCGCGTCGGTCGTCAGCCCATCGTCAAGACGGGCGCCGAGGATGTTCGACACCGCCGCGCCCCGGCTGTGGCCCGCGATGAGCACGCGCGCTTTGTCGAGATCGATGCCGTTGTCGTACACGTAACTGCGTAGGGCCCGAAGCACCTGCAGCGCCCCCGCCTTGAAACCCTCGTGCGTTTCCTGGTCGGAATTCTGCAGCGTATCGGCGACGTTGAGGTTGCTGAGCCACTCGCCGTTGCCAGGCGTGCCGCGCACGATGACGGCGATGATCGGCACGCCGTTCGAGGTCATGCGCGTCTCGATGGAGTAGCCAACCTGGTCGTAGTCACCGTTGTAGTCTTTCCCTTCGGGATGATATTCCACCGAATCGAACGCGTTGAAGCCGAGCTGTTCTCGCAACGTCTTTTTCACGAACGACTCGTCGTAAGCCGCAGCGGCGAGCACGGCGGCAGTGGTAGCAAGATCGTGGTTGTACGTATACGAAGAGGTGTTGAACCAGGCATCGTCCCAGTTCACTACTGTCGAAGCTTCTCCATCGCCGCCCGAAGCCTTAAACCAAGCGCTTGCCGTAAAGGGGTCGGAGGGAATCGTTTCGGACAAGACCGGGCCCGACGAACCCGCAGGAAGGGCAACTTTGTCCATGATTTGGTAAGGTGTCCACTGTTGTTCAACGGTCATGTAGCCGAGCTGTCCGTAATTGTTGCAGCCCCACGTCCAAAGCGTGCCATCCTGCTTGAGAGCGGCAGTATGGTTGTAGCCCACCGAAGCGCAGGCAACCCCTTCAAGGTATTGTACGGGCTTAAGCTGGTCCCAAGAAGATGCTCCCACTTGGTTGAATGAACCCTTGCCCCACACCCACAGCGTGCCATCTTGCTTGACGGCAGAAGAGTTATATCCGCCGAACGATACCGAAGCTACGTCGTCCATCACCTTGACAGGGACGCTGCTGTCCTCGGTCGTTCCATTCCCCAACTGCCCATAAATATTCCACCCCCAGGTCCAAAGCGACCCATCCTGCATGATGACCCCAGTATGAGCAAAACCGAGCGACACAGACGAAACGCCGTCCATCACCTTGACGGGAACGGTGCTGCCCTCAGTCGTACCGTTTCCGAACTGCCCATGCGAATTGTCACCCCACATCCAGAGCGACCCATCGCGCTTGATTGCGGCGGAATAACCCGGACCACTAGCGTCATCACCAATGCCCAAAGAAACGGCAACAACATCGTCCATTATCTTAACTGGCATATAGTTGCCGCTGTCGTTAGTCGTCCCGTTGCCCAGCTCTCCATGCGAATTGTCGCCCCACATCCAGAGCGATCCATCGCGCTTGATTGCGGCGGCATGCAGATAGCCGAGCGAAACGCTGACAACATCGTCCATGACCTTTGCGGGAGCGAATCCATGAGGAGATCCCATATCCTCGTTGCCAACAACGCCCTTATAGTTCCAACCCCACATCCAGAGTTCCCCGTTATTCTTGACGGCAGCCGAAAAATTTGTGCAGAGAGCAGCGCTTGCAACATTGTCCATGAGCTTGTTCGGATAATAGTTTTTTTCATCGCCCGACGAATAACCGAGTTGAAATTCCGAGTTGCGGCCCCAGATCCAAAGCTCCCCATTCGGAGTGATAGCAGCTGAATGATCCTCGCCTGCCGCGGAAATGGTATTTCCAAACGGCAGCATCTCGGTTGAAGATTGCGCGGCGGTTGCGAGCTGCGTTGAGTCCGCAGGTTGAGCCACAGCTGCGAGCCGCGTTGACTCGGAGGCTTGGGCGGTATCGGCAGGTAGGGCCGAATCCGCGGTTGAGGCACCTTCCTCAACCTGGGCGGCTTCGACAGCAGAGCCCTCGCCTTCGGCATCGCTTGCCCATGCCGAACCATAGAACGACACGCAAGGCAAAAGCCCTGCCACGAGCACGATGGACAAGAATGATGAGAGCGCTTTGCGCCATGGATTCGCCATGCCGTACCTCCGCGTATCAAGGATGCAATCGGGCTGTTTGGTGCATTGTACCAAACAGCAAGCAACCTTAGGATGCAGACGTTGAAGCAATGAGAGCATCGCTGCTAAGAGCGCGAATCCGTTCGGACTGCCATGTTTCGACGAGGAGAATCGAGGCGATTTCGCAAAACGCACACGCTGCTGCCTTCACTCCGCAGCGGAGGCCGTATATTAATAAGGACTTAGCTCATGTTCGGCCAGGATTGTTGGCGGAGGGCCTCGTAGGTTGCGATGGCCACGGCATTCGAGAGGTTCAAGCTGCGCTCGTTCTCGCGCATGGGGATGCGGACGCACGCATCGAGATAGCGCTGGATAAACGCCTCATCAAGCCCGCGGCTCTCGCGTCCGAACAGGAGAAACGCGCCCTCACCGTAAGCCACATCGGTGTAGTTGCGCGACACGTGTCCCGTGAACAGGTGCAGCTCGTCTTCCCCGTGCGCCTCGAAGAACGCGTCGGCACATGGCCACTGCACGATTTCGACGTCATCCCAATAGTCGCAGCCCGCACGCTGCAGGTTGCGCTGCGTTAAGCGGAAGCCCATCGGCTCCACCAGATGCAGCACCGAGCCCGTGCAGGCGCACGTGCGGGCGACATTGCCCGTATTCTGGGGGATCTCAGGTTCGACAAGCACAATGTTCAGGGGTTTCACTTCTGCCTCTTATTCCGCGCAACTTGATTCGTCGTATAAGAAAAAGCGGGCCGGCGGGCGCTTTCCTTCAAGCGCAGTTCCGCACGAGCCGAACAGCCCAGTGGGCTGTTCGTGCGAGCTCAGGACTGTTTGAGCATGAAGGAAAGCGCCCGCTAGCCCGCGATGCATCAAGCCCGAATCACGCTTGCGCTTTTTGCTTCTCCATCTCGGCCTCAAGCTCCTCGTTAAGCACGAACCACTCCTCCTCCGCCGCAGCGATTCGCTTTTTAAGCTGAGCATGCTCGGCGATGGCGTCCGACGAGGCGTCCTCGTTGATGTAGAAGTCGGGGTCGGCCATAAGTTCGAGCAGTTCCGCCATGCGTGCGTTGTCGCGCTCCATCTGCTTGTCGAGCTCGGCAATGCGCTTGCGGTGGCCCTTAAGCGCTGCATAGGCCCGATTGCGCGCCTCGGCTTCGCGACGCTTCTGCTCCTTGGTCTTCGGGGCACTTCCGCGCGGAGCTGTGAGCTGCGACTTCGCACCCGACGAGGCGCTGGCGCCAGCCGTGTTGCCCGATCCGGTCTTACCTGACGCCGGAGCCTTTCCTGCCGCCTTCATCGCGCTCGCGGCCTTGCCCCCCGAGCCTCCCATGACCTCGTCGACAAGCGAGGATTCCTTCTGAACCTCATTATCGAGCTGGCCGCTCTTATATAGGTAGTAATCGTAGTCACCCGCGTAGTTGGTGACACGCCCGTCCTTCACTTCCACGATACGGTTTGCAACGCCCCTGATGAGGTGCCTGTCGTGCGTGATGAACAGCACCGTGCCCTCGAACGCGTTCAGCGCCTGCTCCAAGATGTCGGCGCTCGCGATGTCCAAGTGGTTGGTCGGCTCGTCTAGGCACAATAGAGGGCGCGGCGCCACGAGCATCTTCGCCAGCGCAAGACGGCTCTTCTCGCCGCCGGAGAGCACGCTCACGCGCTTGTCGACGTCGTCGCCATTGAAGAGGAACGCGCCCAAAAGCGTGCGCACCTGGCTGATCGTCCAGCCCGGCGCCACGTGGTCGATTTCCTCGAACACGGTGTTTCCCGAGGTCAGCTCTTCAAGTTGATGCTGTGCGTAGTAGGTTTTCGATACATGCGTGCCGTACTTGATCGTGCCCGCATCGGGCTCGAGCACGCCGGCGATCATCTTCAGGAGCGTCGACTTGCCAGCGCCGTTCGGGCCGACGAGCGCCACCTTCTCGCCACGGTACATCGTGAAATCCAAGCCATCGTAGACGTGATGGTCGCCGAAGGACTTCCGCAGGCCGCGCGCCTCAACCACCATGTCGCCCGTGCGCGGCGGCTGCTTAAAGTTGAAGTGCACCGTCTTCTTCTCCTCGGGGATTTCCACGAGCTCCGCCTTCAGCTTCTCGAGCTTCGCCGCACGCTCCTGCGCCTGGCGAGCCTTCGTCGCCTTGTAGCGGAACTTCTCGACGAACGCCTCGAGACGCTTCATCTCCTCGATCTGCTTGGTGCGCTCCTGCTTCAGCCGCTCGATGCGCTCGGCGCGTTGGCGCAGGTAGGCGGTGTAGTTTCCCTTGTAAAGGTTAACCTGCTGGTTGTCGACTTCGGCCACGCGATCGACCATGTTGTCCATGAACGCACGATCGTGGCTGACAACGATAACGGTGCCCGAGTAGCTGCGAAGGAAGCTTTCGAGCCACTTCACGCTCTCCAGGTCCAGATGGTTCGTCGGCTCGTCGAGCAGTAGCACCTCGGGATTTCTGATCAGCAGCTTCGCAAGCGCGATGCGCATCTGCCAGCCACCCGAAAACTCGCTCGTCATGCGACGCATGTCGTCTTCCTTAAAGCCCAGTCCGAACAGCACGCCGCGCACCTTCGCCTCGATGACGTAACCGCCCAGCCGCTCGAACTCGTCGCGCGCACGGCCCGCAGCGGCAAGGTCGCGCTCGGTGGGGTTTTTCCCGAGCGACTCCTCGAGCGTACGAAGACGCTTTTCGGCGGCAAGCACCTCCACTTGGGAAGCCATGACCTCATCGAAGATGGGCTGCTCGTCCATCTCGATCGCCTCCTGCTCAAGGTAGCCCACACGCGCGCCCTTCGCGAACAGAACGCGTCCCTCATCAGCATCTTCCTCACCGGAGATGATATTGAGCATGGTCGTTTTGCCAGCACCGTTCGGGCCGACGAGCGCCAAGCGATCGTATTCCTCAAGTTTGAAGGTGACGTCGTGGAACAGCACGCGGCCGCCGAATGACTTGGAGATATGCTCAAGCTGCAAGATCATAGGTATCGTTCGTCTTTCTTAAATGCCAAAAGTACAACCTATTTATGATACCCGAGAACGAGCGCGCGCGCCGAGGGAAAGCACCCCTATACAAAACGAACGCCCACGAGGTGTCGCGGGCATTCTAGGAGAGGAAGAGCAGCAATGTGCTACGCAGACTGACAAGAAGCCCCCGACTCCGTACTATTTGCCGTGTCGTCGTATATGCCAGGCGCAATCCGGCGCGAATGAACCGCCGCATCATAAGCGAGTTCGGACGGATAGCGCCAAAGTGCTCCTTGATTTGCGGAAAGATGCACGGGGGCTTGCCCAAACAGGGGGACGCTTTACGAGTTCGCACCCCTACCGCTGCGAGGGATCTTCACAAGGACCACGAGAAGGCAGCCGAGCGCAAGGAACGCCGAGAACCCGAGCGCGGCGTGGAAGCCCATATACTCGCCCGATAGCGGGAAGCATCCGATGAGAAAGACCATCACCGCCGTCGCGAGGGATGCCGCGATCTGGCGCGACATGATCATCCCTGCAGAGCCGTGCGTCGTCAGTCCCGCCTTTCCCAAAGAGCCCAAGCCCCACGACGTCGTGGTGGGAATAAGAGTCGTAAGGCCCACACAGCGCAGTGTTTGACCTAACGCCATGAGCCACAACGGCGCATCACCCGGAACGATCGAGCATAGAAGGGCGCCCGCAACGAGGAAGCATCCTCCGAATATCGCGACCCTTCGCGCGCCGAAGCGATCGGTCGCCATGCCCGCGCCGGGCTCGAACACAAGCGCCGCCAACGCTCCGGGGAACAAGACGAGGCCCGCCTCGAAGGCGTTATGCCCGCCCGCCTCGATGACGGTGAGCGGTATGATAAGCGTCATCCCCATGAAGCAACCATAGAGCAAACACTGAGCGACAATACTCACACGATATTCGCGAAATGTGAAGATTCGCAGGTCAAGCAGCGGTTCGGAGATTGTACGCTGACGCGTGACGAACAATGCGACGCACGCGATTCCCACAAGCACCGGCACCCATACGAGCGGCTCGACAAGCCCCATGTTGGCAGCAGCCGTGAAACCGAGCAGCAACCCGCCGAATCCGAAGGTGGAAAAGACGAGCGACGTGACATCGAGATGGGCGGCAGCGTCTTTCACCTCGCGCTCCCGAACGACGGCAAGCGCGCAAACGATCAGCACGGCCGACGCGCACGCCAAGATGAGAAACATCGCGCGCCAGCTGAACGCCGTGCACAGCGCGCCACCGACAACCGGGCCGATATTAGGCGCGAACCCCAGGGCGATGCCCGCAATCCCCATTGCCGTCCCGTGACGGTTCTCGGGAAAGCGCGTCATGGCGATCGTTTGCAGCAACGGCATGAGCACGCCGGTGCCGAGCGCCTCGAGCACGCGGCCGATAATGAGCATCGGGAAGTTGACCGCGAGACAGTCGCACAACGACCCGATGAGATAGAGACCGTACGAGTACAAGATAAGGGAGCGAACTGACAGCTTCCGCTGCAAATATGAAGCGAGGGGCACCGCCGCACCCATGCAGAAGATGTAAATCGTCGCGAGCCATTGGCCCCAGCCGATTTCCGTCCCCAAATCGCTGAGAACGACATCGGCCATAGCATTGAGCGCCGTCTGCGTCATGCCCCCGAGGCCGGTACCCACTACCACGATGGCGAACAGCGCGTAAACGTAGCCTTTGCTCTGATTCATCTTCCGACAGCTTCCCATCTCCCGCTACCTGCACCCCCGCCTTGCGGGAAAGACGATCCCAAGGCGAAAAGCGGCCGCAAACCATTTTGCGCACGAGGGACGATATTAGCGGAGCGCAAGCGCGGGGTATCCCCGTCATGTGCTGAAAATCGTTGTCGCGGCGAGAAGATATGCTCATACCAGAAGAATGAAGCCTCGAATAGAGAGGCAGCTCGGAGCAGGCTTTTTCCCATCCAAGAGACGACTTGGCCCCAAGGTTCTCCGCCTTGGGGCCAAGAAGACGCGCCCCAGCAAAAGGAGGCGCAACTATGTCGAGAAAGCCGCGCTACGCGAGCTTCGCGCCGGCGTTGGGACCAGGCGAGCAGGTGAAGAGCTCGTCAACGTGCACGAGCACGCCGCCCTTTGCCGTGATGGGTGCACCCATCGCCGCAAAGCAGCCGTCCACCCACGCCTTCAATTCCTCGAACTGTTCACCCTCGTTGATGTAGGTAGCCGTGCCGTGAATCTGGTAGGCGCCTTCGTCTCCCCAGAAGGTGATGGCGACCTTCTGATTCTCCTTCAGATTCGCAAGCGTCTTGTTGAAGAACTGGTCGGAGATGTAGACCGTCTCGGCATCGATGACTTTCTTCATTCCCATCGGGTCGACGTTCGGCACGCCATCGGGGGTTGACGTTGCAAGCGCGACATTCTTCATCTGATTGAACGCGTCCTGTACCTCTTTGGGCATAACCGCCATAGCATCCTTCTTTCTCGCGGGTCCAGCAGAGCGCGTACGGGTGCGCCCCGCAATCTATGACCCTATGATACCCCCGAACGCTCCTTTGCTAGGCGACCTTTTCAAGCCGCGCTTTCTCGTTTTCACGCACGCGGGTCTTGAAAACGAGGCTCAAGACCAGGTAGAGCGAAACAGTCATGGGAGCGGTGGTGAGGAAGGGAACGGACACGATGCCCGCCGAGTACAGGACCATGTTCACGACGCTCGTCACGGCAAGAGTAACCACGCCGCGCCAGTTGACAGTCTCGACCGAAGCAAGCGGCACCCCGCGGCTACCAATCTTCAAAGGGCCGCGCACGATGTAGTAGTCCGTGATGAGCAGCATACACCAAGAGATAGTGAGGATACTGCCGAAGCTCATGAAGGCATTCACCTGGTCTAAGATGTTTCCCAGGATGAAGGCGAGGCCAATGGCGTTCGCGATGACGACGGCGACCGGCCAAGACAGCTTCACGCCGAAAAGCGAATCGAACAGGTTCGTCACCGCGTTTGCACCGCCGATGGAGTTGGAAGTCTCGACTTTCATCTGTGAGAGGCAGATGATGGCAAGCCCGACGCCTCCCGCCGCGAGCACAAGCGAGATGCCGGGATTGGTGATCGCCGCGTGCGCAGCGCCCGTCGCGTCGTAGCCCTGTGCGCTGAAGTACTCGACGGCTTGCGAGAATCCGAAGTACGTGATGAGCGCACCGAAGAGGTAGGTAATCACGGCGAACAGGCTCCCCACGCCGGCGATGGGCACAAGGTCGCTCTCCTTGCGCGCATAGCGCGTGAAGTCGGCGGCGAACAGCGCAAACAGGCCGCTCGTCATGATGGCGTAGTTCACACCGTAGGCGAAGCCCTGCCCCACTTCAACACCGGGAATCATCACACCGTGAGTGAGGGCGTCCCCCAGCTGGCCGTTCGCAGCGATCAGGTACACGACGTACCCCATCACGCAGAACAGTGCCACCACAAACGCCGCGTTCATGCGCGCGATCACCTTCGTGCCAAAGAGCGCCATGAAGATCCATACGCACGAGATGCCGACGAAGAGCACCCAGCGCTCCCAGGTCGCATCCCATCCGAAAGCATAGAGAATGGCGTTGCCGAGCTGCACCGTACCAACTGCAAGCACGCCGACGAGCAAGAAGATCCAGATGAGCGAGCCGACCGCGGAACCTTTGGTGCCGAAGATGTAGAGACGGGAGGCCACGTTGTTGGGCAGTCCCTCGCGAAAGGTGATCTTGCCCACGAGGTAGGCAAGGACAAACGACAGGGCAAACGTGATAGCCATCGCCACACCGCCGAGCTGGCAGCCCGCGTAGAAGGCGACGATGCCGCCGCCCATGAGCTTGGAGAGCGAGGAAACGACCCCTGAGAGGATAGCCGCGATGTCAGGCCAAGCCAGGCGAGCCGAATCGGGCACGCGCTCGAACAGGGATTCCTTCGCACCCGATGAGCCTGCCCCACTGGCAGACGCGTTGCTCGGCGCTCTGCCCTTAGCCGGAGCTGCCACTTCGACAGGTGTTTTCCCCTTAGCAGCCAAAGCTGCACATTCCCCTTTGCTCATATTTCCCCTTTTCCTTGCAGTCTGAATCATCAAGCGATGCGAAGATGAGCCGAACATCTCAGGGAAGAGGGCTGCCGAGCGGTTCCTTGTCGAGCGAGGGAAAAGGAACCTGATTTGGAGAGACAGCCGTTTGCGGGGGGGATAGAAGAGCTGTTTTGTGGAGGGAACAGCCCTCTTCCCTGAGAGATGGGCGCCCAAGGCGAGCGCCCATCGTCGAACGAGATTCCGCCATCCGCCCGCCCGCGAATAGCAGGATGGAAAGCGGTCGCATGCGCGTGGCCGCGACCGCTAAGAGCAACTTCGCGCTACGCGACGCCCAGGTTTGCGAGCACGATCATGGCGATCAACGCGCACAGGCCGGCGCCCATGGAGATGGCGGCGATGTGCTTGTAGGAGTTGCCGTGATTCAAGCCCATGGCAGCCAGCATGCCGAACATCGCGCCGGAGTTCGGAAGAGCGCCGCCGATGGTCGCAGCCGTCGCGATAATCTTTGCGAGAGCAGCCGGATCACAGCCGGTGGCCAGGTAGGGCTCGAGGAAGTTCTGAGCGATGATGCCCACGGCGCCCGAGCCGGACCCCATGACGCCGCCGAGAACAGCAGCCATGGTAGCGGCGGAAACATAAGTGCCGCCGGGCATGTTGAAGATGGCCTCGTAGATGACGGTGAAGCCGACGGATGCCGCGGCAACCGTGCCGACGCCAACGGCTGCAGAGGTGAACAGCGCAGGGCCGAGAGCGTTCTTCGCGCCGTTGCCCATGGTGTCGCGTTGGCTCGGGATGTACTTGTTGAAGACGATCATGGAAACGACGACGGCGACGATCATGCCGATGTAGACCACGTTCGCCACGCCGAGCTGCGAACCCGCGATGATGATGACAATCAGCAGGATAAGCGGCAACAGAGACATAAACAGGCCCGGAGTCTCCTTCTGCTCACAAGCCTCGGAATCGGCAACGGTGACCTCGTAGGTCTCGCCCTTGGCCTGAGCGCGCTTCAAAGCGAACTTGATGTAGAGGCAGGAAACAACGATCGCGATGATGGAGCCGACGATGCCGAGTATGGGAGCCGCGGTCATGGAGACGCCGCAACCATTGGCAGCATTGATCCACGCGATGGCGGGAACGCCCGGAATCATCGCCATCGTGAACGAGCAGGCAGCCAGAGACCATGCCGCGCAGAACAGATGCCACGGAATGTTGCATTCCTTGAAAATCGGGCGAGCCAGCGGGATGAGCGCGAACATCGCGACGAACATCGAGATGCCGGCATAGGTGAGAATCGCACCGACGGCGGAGATTGCCAGAAGGACCAAATACGGGCTCTTCGTGCCAACCTTGCCGATGATAGCCTGCGCGATGGATTTCGCCGCGCCCGACTTGTCGATGTACTCACCTAAAATAGCTGCGCCTATGAAGATGAGCAGGTTTTTCTGAACGAAGCTCGCGAGTCCTGCCACATACGACGACTTCGCGCCGAGCATTGCATCGGCAATGCCCATGCCGTTCGTAACCGCGATGATGACGGCGGTCACAACGGAAGTAATAAGAACATTCCAGCCCTTCATGGCTGCAATGACGAAGAAGACGAGACCGACGATGATGCCGATGACTCCAATCCACTCCATGTTGCTTTCCCCTTTCGTAAAGCAGGTTGATTATCTGCAATGCCGCTGCAGTCAAGCCCTGCCGATGGCGGCCGACAGGGCTCAAGCGCAGCGACGTGCATTCAAAGCTGGCAAGCTATTCCGCGGGCGGCTGTCGAAGCCCGCGGAATCCCCTTTTCAGCTAGGCCATGTCATTGCGCGTTGCGCGCATGAGGTCGACGACCGAATCGTGCTTCATCTGCAGCTCATTGCGGCGGATGGTTCCCTCGTCGAAGGTCGTAAGGTCCTCGGCACTTTCGAACATCGTGCCCAAATCGCCACGCTGCTGATTGAGCCTGATGGCCTCATCGGCGTCGTAGGGCAGAATCGGCGTCTTCTCGCGCGGGTTCCAGATGATGAAAGAGGGCTTGGTGGCTTCTGGGGACGGCATGCCCACGCAGTAGCGCACATCACCGTACTTCTCGACAAGCTCGTCAATCGGGCCGAAGTCGAAGGCACGAAGCGGGCAACTTTGGGTGCATGCGGGCTGCTTTCCCTCGGCGAGGCGGTCGATGCACATGTCGCACTTGCTCATCTTGCACGTGGGCTCATCGGTCGCGAAACGGGGAGCGCCGTAAGGGCACGCGTCGTAGCATTTGCGGCAACCAGTGCATTTATCCTGGTCAACCAGGACAGCACCGAACTCGTCCTCCTTATAGATCGCTCCCGACTCGCACACTTTCAGGCACGCCGGGTCCTCGCAGTGAGCGCAGGGGAATGCGAGCGAGTGCAGACGGATGTTCGGGAACGTTCCCTCTTCCCATTCGTACACCGTCATGAACTTCTCGGCACCCGGCTCGATGCCGTGCCAATCCTTGCAAGCGATGCTGCATGCCTGGCAGGCGTAGCAGCGGTTCATATCGAACATGAATCCATACTGGGTCATCGTCTTATTCCTTCCCCTCACCAAGCGTGCGGCGGAAGTCCAACGCCGCCTTCGCACCGCGCATGCCGCCGCGTTCGGCCTCGTTGCCGAAGCCCTCCGCATCGCCGTCGCGGACTTTCTCGACCTCGACGAGGCCGGCGATGATGAGCGCGCCCAGGATATGCGGCAGATGCCCGTCGTCGAGCAGGATGTTCGGGGTACCGCGAAGGTCCTCGCCGAACTTGTTGCGCTCGGCCGGCGTGCCATCGGTCTGGAACCAGGCGCCATGGTGCACGGCTGCCGTGCCCGGCATCATACGGTTCGTGACATAGGCGGTAAGCTCGACTTCGCCGCGATCGGAATACACGCGGCAGATATCGCCGTCTTTGATGCCGCGCGCCTGGGCATCGACGCCTGAAATCCACACGGCATGGCGATAGCAGTCCTCGCGCATGAGCGGGTTGTTGTCGTTGGAGGAATGCTGGCGGTAAATCGAGACGGGCGACACCATCGAAAGCGGGTAATCCTTCACCTTCGGGTTGTAGAAGCCGTCGTTGGAGGCCGATCCGATGTCGCCCTCCACGTAGCTCGGGCTCCACACCGGCATCGGGTCGATCTTGCCACGCCAACGGGATTCGGTCATGTCGTGAGTCTTCACGTAGTTCGACACGAACTCAATCTTGCCAGTCGGGGTGCCAAACGGGCTTTCGCCGCGCTCCATCATCGTCTTGAACGGGTAGTACGGCACATCGATTTCCGTGCGCACAACCGGGTTTGCATTGAACTCTTCCCAGGTCGGACGCTTTTCGTAACCGAGATACGCCATAACGGTCTCGTTGTTCGCCCAGTTCTCGAAGGCCTCCTTATAGACCGCCTCCTGTGCGTCAACCCAGTGCTCGGCGTCGACATCGAGCATGCGAGGGTTGTATTTGTCGGCCACGCCCAAGCGCTTGGCAATCTCCGTCCAGACCCACTCCTTCGAGCGGACTTCGCCCGGGAACTCCAGACCGCGTGCGCAGAACGTGAAGTAGTTACGCATGCCGTTCGGGCCCGACACGAAGCGCTGATGCCCGTACATGTACTCGTCCATGCCCTCGAACTGCCAGATGGGAGCAGGCAGAATGATGTCGCACAGCTCGGCGGTGGGCTGGTTCAAATGCCACTGGAAACCCCAGTTGAACTCGGTCGCAGCCATGCCCGCGAAACGCTTGTTCACGTTGGAATGGTTGTTGCCATAGTTATTCTCGAAGATGATCATCTGAATGTTCGGCAGCGGGCAATCGTTGTTCGGCGAGCCGATGCGATGACGGAACTCGGACTCGCTCATGCGGCCTTCCCAGTAGTCCTTCTGACAGGCGAGAATCTCGGTGAGGCAGTTGTTGTTGAAGAGCACCGGCACCTTGTAATCGCCCGGATCGCGATGCCAATCGGCGCGCGGAGCGGGAACGCGGCCCGGCGTGGGCAGGCATGCACCCGTCTGGCAGCCGCCAGCGCACGCGATGTTACCCGTCATGGCCTGGAGCAGCATGGAAGCCGCAGCAGAATAGTCGCCCATGTGGCGCTTTGCGCAGGAGTAGAAGTACTGCAGATGAACCGGCTTAGTAGTACCGTACAGGCGAGCGAACTCGCGAATAGTCTCAGCGGGAACGGCGCAGATGGGAGCGGCCCACTCAGGCGTCTTCTTGATGCCGTCGGCGCCCTCGCCCATGCAGTAGGCGCGCCACTCCTCGAAGCCGGCCTTGTCGACCCATTCGTTCACAAACTCATGGTCGATCAGGTCCTCCTCGTAGAGCACCTGGGCGACCGCGAGCATCATCGCGAGGTCGGTGCCGGGGCGGATGGGAATCCACTGGTCGGCAAGGATTTCGGCCGACTGCGTATAGCGCGGATCGATGACGATCGTCTTGCAGCCGTACTCATGGGCGAGCTGCATGTAGTAGGAAGTCGGACCGAACCACGCCACGACCGGGTCCATTCCCCACATGACGAAGAGCTTGGAATTGAAGATGTCGGACGCCTCAAAACCAGGAAGCGCCTCAGAGAGCCCCTTCGCGGTCTTGGAGAGATTGACGCCCAGATGCAGCATCTCACCTGCGGCGTGACCCGACGTGGAGTGCTCGCCCCAAGCGCCGAAACCTGCCTCCCACCAGGGTGCAAGCGGGAAGCCGTTCTTCTCGAAGCTGGGGTACTGCGAATGGAAGATTCCGTAGGGGCCGTACTTCTCCTTAATTTCCTTCAGCTTGTCGGCAATCGTGTCGAGCGCCTCTTCCCAGGAAATTTGCACGAAGTAGCCTTTGCCGGGGCCCTTTTCACCCACGCGCTTCATCGGGTGGAGGAGGCGCGTTTCGGCCTCGATCTCCTTCTTCCACGAGTGGCCCATCGCGCACGGGCGCATCTGGACATTGCCCTTCCAGATGTTCTCCCAGCCGCAGTCTTCGCGGCTGTCGTTAGCATTCACCGAGTCGTCGGGCTCGACTGCAATGAGCTTGTTGTCCTTCTCGTGGCATTTCAAGATGCACGCCGAATCCCAGCATCCATTTGCGGGACACGAAGTGTAGAAGATACGCTCCCCTTCGCGTCGCTTCCGGCTTGCATCGATGATTGCTTGCTTATCCACCGATTCCTCCTCACGCTTTGGCGCTGCACTTCGACGGAATGCGGGAGTGAAAAATCGCGCTTCCCCCCGGTTGCGCAGCTGTTCGATTCGCCCTCGTCTTATTGCCGCAGACTTCGCTGGTAAGCACTTGTCAGCGGTATTTATTTGGCGATGAATGGCAGGATAGTGACCAGCTTCGACTTGCGAAAGAGAAGAGGAAGGAATCGCGGAAGCGATTCCTTACAGCTACCGTAAAGGATTTTTTGCATGGAAAGAGCATTATGCAACCGCTGCTTACCGCAGTTGACAGCATATGGAAGTTAGCTTCAGTAATTTGAGTGAGGAGCTATAAAGAAAATGCCCCCAATTGGAGGCATTTAAAGATTACGGGGCAACGCGCGCGACGCTACTCGTCCGACTGGAAATAACCGTCCGGGATGTTCTCTCTAATGAAGTCCATGAACTCTATCGCCAAAGGAGCGATGGCCCGTTCCGAATGCCACGCAAGGTCGACAGGATAGCGCATAGGGTCGGTGTCGACCTCGAACCAGATGACACCTGACTCATGGCGATAGCGCCGAGCAATGCAACGGGGAACGCTGGCCCAGCCCAAGCCGGCGCGCACGCCGTTCATCATGGCCTCATGGGTATCGAAACGCGCAACCATATTGTGGTCACGAAGGGAAATGCCATAGCGATCTCGGAAATGGCGGTTGCCCACCATATGGCGGCCAGAGTTCCACTCGTAAATAACCATGGGCCATTCGAGCAGCGTCTTCACCTTCACCGGCTGAGGCACCGAATTATAAGGCGGCTTGTCGGGTGCGCAGAAAATGAGCTGCGAGAAGCCTAGGGTTTCACTCGATATGCCGTCTTCGATCGACTCGTTTTCCAGAATAGCGAAATCGAGATCGCCGTCTTTGAGCTTCTTCATAAGCCCAGGCTCGTAGCCAGCGTCGAGATGGACAAGGGCATCGGGGTGAAGGTCGTGGAACTTCTTCACGAGAGCGGGGAGAAGCGTCACTCCATCTGCCAAGCTCATTCCCACCTCGATCGTCGAGTCGAAATTCTCATCAACTGCGGCAAGCTCTGCGGCCAACGCGCTTTCAAGCGACGTCATCTTCCGCGCGAACTTCGTGACGATCACACCCGCGGGCGTCGGCGCCACGCCGGTCGAGGTGCGCTCGTAGAGCTTCATTCCGAAGCGCGACTCGATATTCGCGATTTTCTGCGAGAGACCAGGCCTTGACATGTACAGCTTCTCGGCAGCTTGCGAGAGGCTCTTCGTCTCGGCAACCGTGACCAAAACCTCGATATCGTCCAATTGCATTGCTCCCCCTTTGATGCCAAGAAAACTACGCAATCACGATTTGTTTTCCTGAGTAAAACATCCCCCGATGTAAAAAGGAGTTTACACCCATTTTCAGGTTTCTCAACCACCTGAGAAAGAATCAACGAAGCCGCGCTTTCTCGTTTTCGCGCGCAATCGGCCGTTTGACAGTTGCGGGGGCCAGCCTCTCGTGCCACCATAGGAGCGAAATTGGAACAGGAGCAGCCATGGACTATCTGAAAAACCTCGAGATTGACCCTACCGCGCACATCGCACCTTCCGCCACGGTGATCGGCGATGTGAAGGTCGGCGCCGAGTGCACCGTTTTGCAGGGAGCAACCATCCGCGGCGACTTCGGCGGTCGCATCGAAATCGGAAAACAGACCAACGTTCAAGAAAACTGCTGCATCCACGTAAACCACAACGAGGTCACGCGCATCGGCGACAAGGTGACCATCGGGCATGGGGCGATCGTGCACGGATGCGAGATCGGCGAGGGCTCGCTCATCGGCATGGGGGCCGTCGTCATCGACCGCGCCAAAATCGGCTCGCATTGCCTTGTGGGAGCGGGCGCGCTCGTGACCGGCACGGCGAACATCCCCGACAGATCGTTGGTGATAGGTTCGCCCGCGCGCGCCGTGCGTCCCCTCACCGAGAAGGAGCTCGCAGAGCTCGAAAACGCGTGGAAGGAATACTGCGAAATCGGCACCGATATGGAGCAGCAGGGGCTTCTCCAGCCAGGAAGCAAGTACCGCCCGATTTAGGTTGCGAACGCCTGGGACGTTTGCACCTCCGCGGCGAAGTCGCAAACGTTAAGATCCCCCTCCGACGCGCGCCTTTCGCCCAGTGCGAGCGAGGTCTCGTTCGCACCGGGCAGACCCGCGCGCAGCCAGCGCCCGCTAGAGCCGCCCAGCCCGAGAGCCGCGCATGCGAATCGTCCGCGCTTAGCACACGCGATTCGCAAGTTGCTCCCCCGCTGCAAGGCAGGCGATATTCTCCCAAATCGTTCGGTGAGCCCGATAGAACATGCCCTCCGCGACGCCGCCAACATGGGGCGAGAAGACGACGCGCCCCGCCGCCTCGGGCGACAGGTTCACAAGAGGATTGTCGAGCGTCACCGGCTCGGGCGTGAGCGCATCGAGCCCCGCAGCCGCAATACTTCCCGCCTCGAGAGCTGCGACGAGCGCCTCTTGATTTACAATATCGCCGCGCGCCGTGTTGATAAGCACACCATCGGGGCGCATCTTCGCAAGGAACGCCCCATCGACCATGCCGCGCGTCTCGTCGGTCACGGGAACGTGCAGGCTTACGATATCACAGGTGGCCAGCAGGTCGTCGAGGCTTGCGAAATGAACGCCCAGCTCGTTTTCGAGACCCTCGTCGAGCGGATGGCGTTTGTTGTAGAGCATCTTGCAGCCCCAGGGACGAAGGTAGCGAGCAGTCGCCTGGCCGATTGCGCCGAAGCCCACAAACCCGACCGTGCAATCTCCCAGCTCGCGGAAGCCCTCCACCATCATGCGCTCCTTGAGAGCGATCTGACGGCCCTCGCGAACCGCCCTGTCGCCTTCGAGCGCGCGCCTCAAGCACATGAGCATGAGCATAACAGCCTGTTCGGCAACGGTCCCCGCGTTCACGCCCGCACAATTGCACACAGCAATGCCCCGAGCGCGCGCCGCCTCCACATCGATCGCGTTGAAGGCAACCCCCTCCGAATGGATGAGCTTGAGATTCGGCATAGCTTCGATAAGCTGCGCATCAACAGGGCTTATGGCATCGGCGACGATGACGGAAGCATCGGACGCGAGGGCAAGCAGATCATCGTTCGAGGAACCCCGCTCGGCGCATACGAGCTCAACCTCGCGCGTAATCGGCAGGTCAGGCAGATACTTGCGCGTACGCGCCTCGCTCCCAACGGTAAGAACCAACATGAAAATCCCCTTTCAAGCATCGCGGCGAGCCGCTACAACAAGCCCATCCACTGCCAATACGGCACGGAGACCGCGAGCCCCACAAGGCAGGTCGCGAGATAGATACCGCAGTATTTGGCGAGTTCCGAGTGCTTCGCCATCTTACCATCGACCGCGTAGAACGCGGCAAGGTAAATCGGGCTTTGATATTTCGCGAACCAAGCGATGACGAGCGCATACGCCGAGAAGCCGAGCACCCACGGGTTCACGCCCACGCTCGCCGCCATCGGCACGAGGAACGCCATGAGCAGATTGAGGTACGCCACCTCGGAAACGATGAGGAACCGAAGCACTACCGTGATCACGCCGATTCCGAGCACGAGCAGGTACGGATTGCCCGCAAGCGCCTGGAAAGCAGGGCCGCATGTCTGCATGACCCAATCGTTGAGTCCCGCCTCGGCGAACACCGAACCCAACCCGAGCGCGATGCCGATGAAGAGAAGCGATGTCCAGTTCACGCCCGACTTGAACGCAGGGACGTCGATCACCTTCAGCACGAACATGGCGACAAGCGCCGCGAGACCGACCGCCATGGCGGACACATGATGAAACGGCTCGGTCGCCCACAAGACGACCGTCGCAAGGATGATGGCGAGCATGCGCTTCTCCATCGCCGAAAGCGGCCCGAGTTCATCGGAACCCGACTGGCTGTCGCTCAAGTCCGTCCCTCCGCGCGAGGGCTCGGCAACAGAGCTCTCTGCTTCATCCCGCCTGGAGTCGGCACATTCGGCGGCGCCCACAAAGCGAGTTCCGCAGCGCAGCGAGGACTGTTCGAGCGACTGGGCGTTGCCGGATGCGCCGACGGTCTCGGAGCCAGAACCAGCCTTCTCCCCTCGCCCGTACATCCCCATGATCAAGAAGTAGTTCAGCGCAAGCACAACCACCAGCCACGGCAGCGCCGCCACAAACCACGACGCCATGTTGAACTGCACCTGCACATCGGCAGGCAGCGTCGCCATGAGCGCATAACCGGTAACGGAGGCGGAAACAATCGTCGGCGCAACCGTGCGGATGCCCACGAGCATCGCCGCAAACAACCCAGTCGCACGCTTCCCCTGACGCTCATATCCCAGCTCGTCCCCGATGCTCATGGCAAGCGGGGCGAGCATGGCGCCTTTGACGGCAAGGCTTGGGATCAAAGGGCCGAGAACCGTGCCCGTGACAAGTTGAGCGACGACCTGGCATCGGAACGTACGCGGGAACTTGCGCACAATAGCCAGCGCGATGCGTCTCATAAGGCCGCTCGTCTTCATGCCGACTCCCAGCGTGAAGGCCGAAAGCAACAACCACCAGGTGGACGATGCGAACGTTGAGAACGTCGCGCCAACGGAGATGCCGGCGACCACAACGAAGAGCACCGCCATCACCACCGCGGTAACAAACTCGGGCAAAACACCGGTGATCCACCACACGATTGCCATGACAAGGATGCCGAGCACTGCTGTCGCCTGGTAGGACAGCCCAGGAATCGGGCAGGTCGCGATAAGAACCGCCGCCGCAAGCACCCCTGCTGCAGCACATCCCAGCTTGATCCTTCGCTTCGTTTCCTCTTTCACCAGCACACGCCTTCCCTCGCAATTGACGCGGTCAATCATACTCCCAAATGAAAACGGCGGCTCGATTCCCTTCGCGCCGCCGCCTGGTTATCTCGATTGGGAACACATATCGGAACGCGCCTTAAAGCACGGCGTCCTCGACGATGCCCTCGATGAGCCGGCAGAACTTCGGCTCCGCTTCTTTTGCCACCTCGAACACTTCCACATCGCTCGGGGAAGCGCCCTCGACACCGCATGCCATGTTCGACACAAGCGAGAGGCCGAGCACGCGCATGCCCACGTGACGCGCCGCGATGACTTCCTCGCACACGCTCATCGCCACGGTGTCAGCGCCCCATGCGCGAAACGCGCGGATTTCGGCGGGAGTCTCGAAGCTCGGCCCCAAAAGTCCCAGGTAGACGCCTTCCTGCACCTTCACGTCACGCGCATCTGCCACCCTGTGAGCCACAGCGCGCAGCTCGGGATCGTAAGCATCCTTCATCGAGAAGAAGCGAAACGCGATGCCGTCGGGCTCGATGCCGACAATCGGGTTTCGGCCGGTGAAGTTGATGTGGTCGCTCATGATGCAGAACTCGCCGGGGGCATAGGTCTCGTTGATGGCGCCCGCCGCGTTCGTCGTGATGAGCACGCGCACGCCCAGAAGATGCATAAGCCAAATGGGGAACGCGACCTCCTGCGGCGAATTCCCCTCGTATCCATGCAGGCGGCCCTGCATGGCGAGCACCGTCTTCCCGCCAAGCTCGCCGCATACGAAGCGACCCTTGTGACCCGTCGCCGTGCTGCGCTTCATATGGGGAATCTCGCCGAACGAGACGATGACGGCATTCTCGATCTGCTCAGCCAGAGGACCGAGGCCCGAGCCGAGCACGATACCGACCACAGGATTGCGATCGCCGAGGCGCTCCCGCAGGACGCCAGCCGCTTCTTCGAGGTTCGCTTTGAGCACGTTATCAGCAGACATGTACGCTCCTCACGATAGTAGACATAGTCGAATAGCGCTATTCTACCGCAAAGAGAGCACCCACCGAAGCTCGCGTTGCGCGAGGTGCTAGCACCTCGGCTTTCGCGCCGCGAGAACGCGCGGCCGACCTGCGAGATCGGCGACGATACGCACATCGGCGAAGCCCGCCGCGCGCACCAAAGACGCCGCCTCATCAAGGCAGGTCTCGTGAAGCTCGAAGGCGCAGCCGCCGCCGGGACGCAGTGCCCGCCGGCACCATTCGATCTCGCGGCGGAACACGTCGAGGCCATCGGCACCTCCTTCGAGGGCAAGCGCAGGCTCAAAGGCAGCAACCTCCTGGGGAATTTCCGCCATGACGGCGGTAGGAACGTAGGGCGGGTTGGAAACAACCAGGTGAAGCTTGCCGATTGCCTCCTCGGGAACGCCCGCCGCAAGATCGCATTCAACGACGCGCACGCGGTCGGCAAGACCGAGCGCGTGTGCGTTCTCGCCCGCGAGCGCAACGGCGTCGGGCGAGATATCGGTGGCGATGACACGGGTGTCGGGACGCTCGTAGGCTATCGAGCAGGCGATGCAACCGCTTCCCGTGCACAAATCGGCCACGAAAAGCGTTTCGGCAGCGGAATCACCCAAGGCTTCCGCACCCTCCGAAGAGAAGCCACCCGCCTCCTCAAGCGCACTTGCTACCTGGGAAAACGCATCAGAGCCATCTCCTGATTCCCCGACAACGGCCTCAGCTGCGCGCAGAAGGTCGCCTTCCCAGGCATCGATTTGCGAGTCGCGCGCCACGCGGCGGCCTGCGGGAGGCAAAAGCGAGAGCGCCTCGCTCACAAGCACCTCAGTCTCGGGGCGCGGAATGAGCACGCCCGGGCGCACCTTCACCGCAATATGGCGGAACGCAACCTCGCCGGTGATGTATTGCAGCGGCTCGCCAGCCCCGCGGCGCGACACGTAACCGCGAAGGATGTCGCGCTCCTCCATCGAGAGGGGCCTCTCGAAATTGACGTAGAGCTCAACACGACGCAGACCCGTAGCCTCGGCAAGAAGCCATTCCGCCGACAGACGCGGATTCTCGTCGCCCTTGCGCGCAAGATACCCCTGTGTCCATTCGAGCGCAGCTTTGATTGTCCATACGTCATCCGTCATCGGGAAACAACCCCTTCCAAAGGCGCAAACCGATCGACGCCCCTGCGCTCGGCTTCGCCGTGCTCGGGGTTGAAAAGCCCACTGGGCTTTTCAATCGTCCACACGTCATCCGTCATTGGGAAACATCCCCTTCTCGCATCGCACTAGCTTGCAGTAAAACCAACAAGAAGGGCCCCTCCCTTGAACTCGCAGGATGCAGGGGCAACGCGCACTCTTTTGGTACGCGAGCCCGCATCATCGTGCAAGCGCAAGGCAGGGACCCTTCGCAGCGTCACATTTCTCGTCGCACGTCAGAACAGCGAAACTAAACAGCTTCAGCAAGCTTGCGGGCGCGGTCTGCCGCCTGAAGTGCGGTGATAACATCGCCCAGCCCGTCGCCGTCGAGAACCGAGCTGTACGTGGAGTTGAAGCCAATGCGGTGGTCGGTCACGCGGTCCTGAGGAAGATTGTAGGTGCGAATCTTCTCGGAGCGGTCACCCGAGCCGATCTGCGCGAGGCGCTCGGCGCCTTCGGCCGCCTGCTGCTCGGCGAGCATCTTCTCGTAGAGGCGCGCGCGAAGGACGGCCATCGCCGCGATCTTGTTCTGCAGCTGCGACTTCTGGTCCTGAGACTGCACGACTAGTCCGGTCGGCAGATGCGTGATGCGCACAGCGGAGTCGGTCGTGTTGACGCACTGGCCACCGGGGCCGCCGGCGCGGAACACGTCGATGCGCAGGTCGTTCTCGTTGATGTCGACCTCAACCTCGTCAGCCTCGGGAAGCACAGCGACGGTCGCCGTGGACGTGTGGATACGGCCCTGGCTCTCCGTCTTGGGCACGCGCTGCACACGGTGCACACCGGACTCGTATTTCATGACCGAGTACACCTTATCGCCCTTCACCTTGAACTGGATTTCCTTGTACCCGCCAGCCTCGGACGGGGAGACGTCCATAAGCTCGATCTTCCACTTCTGGGAAGAACAGAAGCGCTCGTACATCTTGAACAGGTCGCCCGCGAAGATCGCCGCCTCATCGCCGCCGGCAGCAGCGCGGATCTCCACGATGATGTCCTTCTCGTCGGCAGGGTCCGAGGGAATGAGCATGAACTTGATGTCCTCTTCGAGGGCAGGCATCTTCGATTCGGCCTCGGCGATGGTCTCCTGCGCGAACTCCTTCATGTCGGGATCGGCGAGCATCTCCTTGGCGTCGTCGATGTCGCTGCAGCATGCGAGGTACTCGCGCGCCTTCGCGGCGAGCGGGCCTTGGTTCGCGTATTCCTTGGCGAGGTGGTTGTATGCCTTTTGATCGGCGAGAACTGCAGGGTCGCTCATCTTCGCCTGGAGCTCCTCGTAGGCGGAAATGATCTTCTCAAGCTTCTCGCGCATGTCGTTATCTTGCATTGCGTGCGTTCCTTTATGCGAATTGCGTTATCCGTAGCTGAACAATGATACCAAAAGGGCGCCCCTCGTGTGAGAGACGCCCTTGGACTTTCGCAGGAAATACGCTCATGGAGGCGAAATCGTCGGCGAAAGCGAAACCTTGCAGGTTGGAAGCTTCGTTTTACTCCAACACGTCACGCTCAAGCGTTGCTGTCATCTTGCCGACGGCGGAGTGCCATGCCGAACCTTGCGGATCGAGATAACGCGTACCATCGATCTCCCGACCGTCCATAACGCCCGCGTCGAGCGCCCAAGCCAAGCTGGCGCGCGCCCAGGGGCTCACCGTCGAAGCGTCGGGCATGGAGGCAAGCTTCGTGCCGTCACTCGACACATCGACTCCCCAGAGAATATTCGCGTACTTGGCGATCATCACCGCGAACTGCTCGCGCGTGACATAATCTTCGGGCCCGAACAAGTTGAGCGGAGTGCCGTAAACGGGGTCTGTGTAGCCGCCGATGATTCCCGCCGCACGAGCCCAGTTGATTGCAGCCGAATAGTACGAGTCGCGGGGCACGTCATAGAACTGCTCCACCGAAACGTCCGGCTTGCCCGCCATACGCCACAAGATCATCGCAACGTCGCCGCGCTTGATCGAGTCGTAGACGCCCAGTCGGTGAGTGCCGTCGTTGTAGCCCGTGATGAGGCCATTGTTGAGCATGTACACCATGGTATCGGCATACCACTCGCCCGCCTCGAAATCGGGGAAGAACAGGCCCAGGTTGCACTGGCCCATTTCGAGATTAACATTGTAGGTTCCGTTTACGGCATCCTGCTCGGTTGTCTCGAACGGTTGATAGCCGAAGAACTCGACCCAATAGCCATTGAAGCATGCAACGCCGACCATGTTGAAGTTCTCGTTGATCATGTTCGCGTAGTGGCCGGGAGAGTTTGTCCACCAAGAGTTAGCCGTCGCTACGTCGTACGTTGTCCCAAGGATGTTCTCGCCGAGCGCGTAGTAGGGATTGCTCAGCATGACGTCATCAACCACCGTGAAGCAAGTGTCGCCGCTCGGGCGCGTATGGCTGAAAAAATCGTCACCTATAGAAATCTCGGCGGCACGCTGCATCGCGCAGACCTCGAGCTCGTAGCTCCACGTCAGCGGGGCCTTGCCTTCTGCGCTGCGGGCCTCGTTGATGTATCCGAGCATATCGCGGGCAGTGCTCTGATAGAACGTGCCCGTCGTGACGAAGGTAACCGTCGGCTTGTCCACGCGGCCGTAAACGCTTTCGGGGACGATGCCCCCATCGGAGCAGTCCCACGTGGCAACCTGGCTGGCCTGCGGCGCCCCATTCGCGGCGGGTTCCGCGTTGATAGTGCCATCAGCCCAGGCCACAGCAGGAATCGTACTGAGTAGTGCGAACATCGCGAACGCGACGATGCCCTTTCGAAGCGAACTTATCATCTCTCTCCTCGTTATCGCAAGCTTATACGCCTCGGACACTATACCCCAATACGGGCCCTATTGAAACGGTCCCTCACTTGCATCAAACCGTATTTACCTTCGCTTTTGCTTTCGGTCTCACCCGCCGAGATTGCTCCGCCACGCGCCCGCCAGCGGACCCGCCGAGCGCACACCGCACGCCCACCCGCCGGCCTCGCCCGCGTTCCTGATCACCCGCTATCGCGAGGCAACGTATGCGGCGGCGCTCTCGGCGGCTATCGCCCCGTCGGAGACGGCCGTCACCACCTGGCGCAGGCCCTTCGCGCGCACATCGCCCGCCGCGAACACGCCGGGCACGCTCGTAGCGCCCGACTCGTCGGCCACGATGTAGCCACCCTCGTCAACAGGAAGCACGCCCTCGAGGAAATCGGCGTTGGGAATCGTTCCGATAGCAACGAACAGCCCTTCGACAGGAAGCGTCCTCCGCGTACCCGTCGCCACATCCTCGACTTCCACAGCGGCAAGACGACCCTCCTCCGAGCGCAGATCGGCAATGCGCGAGTTCCACACGAACTGGACATTGGGAAGCGAGGAGAGGCGCTCCCGATCGATCGCCGAGGCGCGCAGGGTATCGCGACGATGGACGAGATAGACGTGCTCGCAGATGCGCGCAAGGTACTTCGCGTCCGCCGCCGCCGTGTTCCCGCCGCCGAGCACGCATACGCTTTTTCCACGGAAGAAGTTGCCGTCGCAGGTCGCGCAATACGACACGCCGCGGCCCGCGAGCCGCTCCTCCCCCGCAAGGCCCATCTTGCGCGGCCGCGCGCCCGTCGCCACGATGACGCTTCTCGCCTTATGTTGGCCGAAAGGCGTCGTGAGCGTCTTCACCTCGGCCGAAAAGTCGACCGCCGTAACTTCCTCGCTCACGATAATCGCACCGAAGTGCTCCGCCTGCTCCTTCATCGCCCAAGCGAGCTCGAAGCCGTCGGCCCCCTTGGCAAAGCCCGGGTAGTTTTCCACCCGCTCGGTTTGCGCAAGCTGTCCACCAGGGGAAATCCTCTCGTAGATAGCGACCGAGAGCCCTGCGCGCGCCGCATAGAGCCCTGCCGTGAGCCCAGCGGGCCCCGCGCCGATCACCGCCACGTCGAGCACGTCGTTTTCGTTCATGGCATTTCCGCCTTTCACCCGATTGGGTCCCGTTCCCACAGAGTATACCCTCGAAACGCAAAAAGGCGCTGCAAGGCAAACGTCGCCCCGCAGCGCCTTCCCATTGCGCTCGGATAGTACAGTTTACGCGAATAGTGCGAGCACGTTCTGCTTCGGCTGCGCACCCACCATCTGGCGCTTCGGCGTGCCACCCTCGAACAGGATCAGTGTCGGCACGCTCATCACGCCGTAGCGCTGCGCGATGTCGGGGCTTTGATCGATGTCGAGCTTGTACACCTTGGCCTCGCCGGCCTTCTCAGCGGCGACTTCCTCGACCACGGGGCCGAGCATGCGGCACGGGCCGCACCATGTCGCGAAGAAATCCACAAGAACGGGGACGTCGGATTTCAGAACCTTCTCATCGAAATCCGAAGAAGTTACCATTTCGCTCATGTTCCCTTCCTCCTGAACAAGTGATTTGAAACCAGGTTCTGCATCGGGCGTCAAACCCGACGCTTGCATCAACGTATTGTATCGCTTACCCGCGAAACGTAAACGAGGCGTTACTGGAACGGCATGAAACTGAACTATAATGGCACCCGACAAGAGAAAGGGTGACCCATGAGCGAACCTACGGAAGATCAGCTTTCGGTTTTTGCAGCCAAAACCGCAGATGAGAACAGAGAACCGAGCGAAGGCGGCAGCGAGGGCGCTCCTATGCACGGCGCACCTGCATGGGAGGGCGCGACGCTTGCCCACGCGAACCTCGTGCTCGAAGGCGGGGCGATGCGCGGGCAGTTCACCGCAGGCGTGCTCGATTTCTTCATGGACCAGAAATTCTTCTGTGAATACGTCGTCGGCGTGTCGGCGGGTGCGCTTTGCGGCGGGAACTACGTGACGGGCGCGCCCGGCAGGTCGAGCCTGATCAACGTGAAGTACGCTGCCGACAACCGCTACTTGTCGATGCAAAGCTTCGTCCGCACGGGAAACGCCTACGGCCGCGAATTCGCCTTCCACGAGATTCCCGACGTGCTCGACCCGTTCGACTATGAGGCGTTTCGACGCTCGCCTATTCGATTCGAAGCCGTGTCAACCAACCTCGAAACCGGCGAGGCCGACTACCATGAGGTGCGCGACTACCACGATGACCTGCCCTATCTCATCGCATCGTCGTCGATGCCGCTCGTAAGCCAGATCGTCGAGGCGGACGGCAAGCTTCTCCTCGATGGCGGTACCTCCGACAGCGTACCGCTTCTCCACTCGATGCTCACCGGCGCAAGCAAACACATCGTCGTGCTCACCCAGGCCGCTGGCTACAAGAAGAAGCCGAACAAGCTCATGGCGCTCATGCGCCAGCGCTACGCCGACTACCCATACTATCTCGATCGATTGCAGTATCGTCACTACGAGTACAACCGCCTCTACCGCTGGATCGAACGTGAGCAGGCAGCCGGACGCATCTTCGTGATCCGCCCTCCTGAGCCCGTCACCGTCTCCTCCATGGAGCACGACGCCGATAAGCTGCTCGCACTGTACGAGCAGGGGCTGGCAGCTGCGGCACAAGCGTGGCCGAAGCTGCAGGAGTATCTTGCGGACTAGCAACACGTCGGGCTTACAACCCGCAAGCCCGTTGTGCGCGGGCACCCCACCAGCCCACCGCTCGCACGTTTCGCCTAATCGCAGCTCGCCTGTGCCCCACCAGCGCTCAGCGCGAAAGCGCCCTCGACCCTCACAGCAGAAAAGATTCCCATGCCCACCGATTTCATATCGCTGTTCACCGCCGCACTCGTCGCCGCAGCAGCCCCCATCATCGCCAAGCTTGTTCCACGCGGACTCGTCCCCGAAACCGTGATTCTGCTTTTGGCGGGCGCGCTATTGGGCCCCTATACGGCAGGGGTCATCGAGCTGACCGACTCGATCGACATGCTCTCCGAGCTCGGCCTCGCGTTTTTGTTCCTTCTTGCGGGCTATGAGATCGACCCGAAGAGCCTTTCGGGAACGCAGGGAAAGAAAGGGCTTGCCACCTGGATCGTCAGCATGGCGATCGCACTTGTCCTGGTACTGTTGTCACCAAGCCTCTCCGTAAGCCACATCGACGGGCTCGCCGTCGCCATCGCGCTGACCACAACGGCGCTCGGCACGCTTATGCCGATCATCAAGGAGCGCGACCTCGAGGGAACCCCCGTCGGCGGGGGAATCCTCTCGTTCGGCACCTGGGGCGAGTTGTGTCCCGTGCTCGCCATGGCGCTTCTGCTCTCGTCGCGCAGCGAGTGGAAGACGCTGCTCATCCTCGCGGTGTTTGTCCTCGTTTGCGTGATCATGGCGATCGTTCCTGCCAAAGCGCGCCGCGGCGGGCATCGCATCTACCGGTTTCTCGCGAGCAAGCGCAACACCACCTCGCAAGCGTTCGTGCGCGTGACAGTGGTGCTTTTGATCGGGCTCGTCACCGTATCGGCGGTGTTCCAGCTCGATATCGTGCTCGGCGCCTTCGCCGCGGGATTCATTCTGCGCTACGTTATTCCCGAAGGCGACCACGAGCTCGAATCGAAGCTCGACGCGATCGGCTACGGGTTCCTTATCCCCGTGTTCTTCGTCGTCTCCGGCGCGAAGATCGACCTTGCCGGCGTGGGCGAGAACCCGCTTCTACTCGTCCTGTTCATCTGCGCGCTGTTATTGGTGCGCGCCGTGCCCATCGTCGTGGCACTCTCGCTCGGCAAGGGCGAGGACAAGCTGTCCATGCACAACCGAATCACCGTGGCGCTCTACTGCACCACAGCGCTGCCGCTCATCGTGGCGGTGACATCGGTGGCCGTGAAGGCGGGGGCGATGGCCCAAGACGTCGCGGGCACGCTCGTCGCCGCAGGCGCGGTGACCGTTTTCCTCATGCCGTTTCTGGCATCGCTCACCTACCGCGTGGTCGATGCGAAGCCGATCGTCGCGGTGCAAGAAATCGCCGCACACCCGAACGACATCCGCACGATCTTGCACGAGCACTTGGACATGGAGCGCATGATGGTGCGCCAGGAGGCCGCCGCCCGCCTCGCCATGCGCTCAAGCGAGTCGAAGGACGAGGATATCCCCTGGCAGGAAGCTGCTTTCGCCCTGCAACGCAAAAGCGAGCGAAAGCGAGCGCTCGACACGCTGCTCGATGCCGCGGCACAGGACCTCGCTGCGCATAAAGACGAGATCGAGCACTTCATCGAAGAGGGACCCCGCGGCGATATCGTCGAGAAAACAACACAGCAACGCGAAGAGCGGCGCAAAAGGCTCGCTCGGGCGGCGGTGCGCGAGCACCAACGCCGGCAAAACGAAATCGGCCGCGTGATGAATAGCGACAAGAAGGAGCGCTAACAAAAGAAGCCGGGTTGCGTCCACGCGGCCCGGCTTCTTCACTCAACAGTTAGGTTCCTTTACGACATCCTATTCGGGAAAGAACACCTCGCACATGCGCTGCTCCTCCGTCGCATCGCGCCGCCCGAGGAGGCTTCCCGCCATCATGAGCGCGCCCGCGACCGTGATGCCGATCACGATTTGGTGCAGACCCATCACCTTGAACCCGAGCGCCATGCACAGGCAGTACGAGACAGTGCCGCCGATTATCGACAGCAGCGCGCCCCACTTCCCCGCGCGCTTCCAGAACAGACCGCACACGAGCACCCAGAAAAACGTCGTCTCAAGGCCGCCGAACGCGAACATGTTGATTTTCCAGATGACATCGGGCGGAACGATTGCCAGCACGAACACGATCGCGCCGACGAACAGCGTGACGGCTTGGCTCGAACGCGCAATCTTGCGCTCGGTGGGCTTTTTGCCAGACGATTCGCAATGATGCAAGTAGACGTCCTTGATAATCGCCGAAGACGAGGCGATGAGCAGGGACGACACCGTGGAAATCGATGCCGCGATCGGGCCTATGATAGCCACACCGGCAAGCCAGGGCGGAAGCGTTTGCGCGATAGCCTGCGGAATGATGTTGTCGACGCTGCCGCCGTAGCTGGCAAGGTCCCCCGTGAGCACGCCCGCGGACAGCACGCCCAAAGAAGTCACGCCGATCATCATAAGGCCGATGATGACTGTGCCCATAATCATCGCACCATGGAGCGCCTTCGTGTTCTTGAAGCCCATGCAGCGCACAGCCGATTGGGGCAGGACGAACGTGAAGATGCCGACGAGCAGCCACTGCGTGAAGTACAGCGACGCGGGCATGGAGCCGCCGCCGAAGGGCTCGAGCATCTCGGGGCGGTTTGTGCGGATAGTGTCCATTATGTTCTCGTAGCCGCCGCCGACAGCGAGGATGCCCGCTGCAAGCACGAAAATGCCGATGAGCATGGCGACGCCGCATATCGCGTCAGTCACCGCAACCCCGCGAAAACCGCCGATAGTCGTGAACAACACGACCGCCACGCCGAAGAGCACGAGCCCCACCAGATACGAATACCCGGTAACGGCCTCGAAAAGTTTCGCGCCGCCCACAAACTGCGCGACCATGGTCGCCGCGAAGAAGAGCACAACCACAACCGCACTCACGTTGGCGAGCGCATTCGAGGAGTAGCGCGCGCGGATGACGTCGATCACGGTGACGGCGTCGAGCTTACGCGAAACGAGCGCCATCTTCTTCCCCAGGATACCGCAGAGCAAAACGAGGGCCGTGACCTGCACGACCGCCATGTAAACCCAGCCCCAGCCGACGAGCCACGCCTGCCCGGGCCCGCCCACAAATGAGCTCACCGAGCCGTAAGTGGCGATCGTCGTCATGGCGAGCACGAACCCGCCGAGAGCGCGGTTGCCAATGAAGTACTCCTTCACGAAGCCGCCGCCCGCCGCATGCGCGCGATGGCGCACGACGAGGCTCACCGCAAGCGCGAGGGCGAGGAATATGACAAGGGGGACGAGCGCGACAAGGTTACTCATGGCGCGCAACTTCCTCGCACGCCGCACCAGAGATGGCGGCATCGTCGTCCAAGTCGAAATCGACGAAGACGCGACGGCTCAGCACGACCGCGGCGACAATCGCGGCAATCCATGGCGCCACGCATCCGCCAATAATCCAAAGGGGCGTGTGGAACACTTGGATATCCGACCCGGCAAGCCCAAAGCCACCGACAAGCCACACGACGATGATGCAGGCCAGCGCGATAACCGTCGCCCGCGCCTCCTTGTTCGCCTGCCGCATTTTGCCGCAATAGCTGCGGATTGATGGATCGCCCACGAAACGTCCCTTCCCAACCAGTGTCGTTTGGCCCATGCTATCATCTAGCACGCAGGACGGGTCGGGCGATTCTACCAACTTGGCTAAACGATGGGCGGACGCCAATCGGGCAGCCCTTTTTTGCGGCGGTTCGCATTGTACCCGACGATGTTATCGATCGAACCCTGCATGCCGAAGGGGATGTAATCGAGGCTTTCCAAATCCTCGGGAAGATAGCTCACAAGCGAGAGCGGAGCGGTTTGCTCCACATGCTCGGGGGCAGGTCCCGGCACCGCGCAAAAACCAACAACGGGCGCGCCTTTCGCCACGAGCTTACGCTCATAGCCGCTCCAGGGTTCGTCGGGAAACATCCCGCGCACGTCGTCGGTTTCCCATTCGAGCTGGTAGCCTGCCAGATTGAGCTGCATTAAAGAGAAGTCGCGAAACGGAGTGGAATCGGTGCGCATGCGCACGGTACCGCCATCTTCAAGCACGAGGCGGTACTTCATCAAACGATCGAGGTAGGTCAAGCGACGGGGGGCGCGCTTCTTCTTGGGAAACGGCGTCGGGAAGTTGATGAGGATGCTTGCAAGCTCCCCCTCGCCGAACAGCTCAAGGACATCAGGGTCCTCATCGTGCACGAAGACGACGTTTCCCACGCCCGCCTCGCATGCCGCCTCGGCCGAGCGCATCACGCAGACAGGGTCAACATCGATGCCCACGAAAAGCGTCTCGGGATCGGCCTCGGCGCGCGCCACCGTGTACTCGCCCTTGCCGCACCCCAAATCGAGCACGACGCGGGAAAACGCCTCGCTATCGGGGCGCACACCCCCTTCGGGCGCCCAGCGGCGCCACGCCCCTCGGCGAGCGGACGGATCGAACTCGAGCGCCGCCTTCGCGCCTTCCATCCGCTTCTCGAGCGAAAAACCCTTGTGCAAGCGACATGCCGCCGTGCGCATCTTCCAATCCTCCAACCAAATCAATAAAAACGGCGGGCGCCCATCGCAGGACAGCCCGCCGCAACAGCCAATCACACCAGGTCACACGAGGTTACGCGCGCGTGCGAATCTCCTCGCGCACCTTCGCGCAAAAGCCCTCAATCGTGGAGGGATGCGTCTCGTTCGTGCGGTCGCGCACGGAGATGGTGCCCTCCTCGGCCTCCTTCTCGCCCACGATCACCATATAGGGCACGCGGTCGATGGAGCGCGCCTCGCGGATCTTGTAGCCGATCTTCTCGTCGCGGTTGTCCACCACGACGCGGATGCCAGCGGCCTCGATCGCGTCGGCGACCTTGTGCGCGTAATCGCGGCTCTTCTCGGACACGGGAAGCACCTTCACCTGCATCGGCGCGAGCCACACGGGGAACTTGCCCGCGTAATGCTCAATCAGGATGCCGATGAAGCGCTCGACCGAGCCGTAGCACACGCGATGGAGCATGACCGGGCGCTTCTTCGAGCCATCCGCATCGGTGTATTCCAGATCGAAGTTCTGCGGCATCTGGAAGTCGAGCTGCACGGTGCCGCACTGCCAGGTGCGTCCAAGCGAGTCGGTCAGATGGAAGTCGATCTTGGGGCCGTAGAAGGCGCCGTCGCCTTCGTTGACCTCGTATTCCATACCGAGCTCCTCGAGCGCGGTCTTGAGGCCCGCCTCGGCTGCTTCCCAATCCTCGTCCGAGCCCATCGAATCCTCAGGGCGCGTGGAGAGCTCGACATGGTAGGTGAACCCGAACTGCTGGTACACCGAGTCGATGAGCTTAACGACGCCCACGATTTCCTCAGTCAGCTGGTCGGGACGCACGAACAGGTGCGCATCGTCCTGGTTGAAGCAGCGCACGCGGAACAGGCCATGCAGCGCGCCCTTCATCTCGTGGCGGTGCACCAGGCCGATCTCGCCCGCACGAATGGGCAGGTCGCGATAGCTATGCGGCTTGGACGCGTACACGAGCACGCCGCCCGGGCAGTTCATCGGCTTCACGCAGTACTCTTCTTCGTCGATGACCGTCGAGTACATGTTGTCCTTGTAGTGGTCCCAGTGGCCCGACGTCTGCCACAGCTGCTTGTTCATGATCATCGGCGTGGAGATTTCCACGTAGCCGGCCTTCTTGTGGATCTCGCGCCAGTAGTCGAGCAGCGTGTTCTTCAAAATCATGCCGTTGGGCAGGAAGAACGGGAAGCCCGGCGCCTCGTCGCGCATCATGAAGATGTCCATCTCGCGGCCAATGCGGCGATGATCGCGCTTCTCGGCCTCCTCGAGGTTGTGCAGGTACTCCTCGAGCTCCGACTTCTTGAAGAAGGCCGTGCCGTAGAGACGCTGCAACTGCTCACGCGTCGCGTCGCCGCGCCAATAGGCACCGGCGAGCTTCATCATCTTGAAAGCGCCGATCTTGCCAGCGGAGGGAACGTGCGGGCCGGCGCACAGGTCAACGAAGGACCCGTGGCGGTAAATCGAGATTTCCTGGTCGGTCAAATCGTCGATGTGCTCGAGCTTGAAGCGCTGGTCAGCGAAGATTTTCTTTGCTTCGTCGATGCTCACGACCTCGCGCACGAAAGGCTCGTCTGCCTTGACGATTTCGGCCATCTTCTTCTCGATGGCCCCGAAGTCGTCGGAGGAGATATTGTTAGGAAGCTCGAAATCGTAGAAGTAGCCGTCGTCGGTCGCAGGGCCGAAGGCGATCTGCGTGCCGGGATAGAGCTCCTGCACGGCTTCCGCCATGATGTGGGCACAGGAGTGGCGCATGATGTGGAGCGCCTCAGGGCTTTTCGCGGTGATGATCTCAACGGTTGCCCCATCCGTCACGGTTGCTGTGAGGTCGACCAGTGTGCCGTCAACCTTGCCAGCCAGCGCAGCCTTCGCAAGGCCCGCGCCGATGGAAGCCGCAACGTCGGCGACGGTCGCGCCGGCAGCGAGCTCTTTTACCGAGCCATCGGGTAGTGCAATATTCATGAGAGTCCTTCCCCATGTCAGGCGGCCATCCCGCCTGAACCGTTGATTTCCTCGCTTGCGCAATTCGATGCACAAGCCAAACAAACATGATAAGCGATGAAAACGCTTGCGCAACCGCAAGCACGAAACTTGCGTTAAGATAGTGCGGTTTCGGAAGACGAAACGAAAACGAACCGTACAACGAAGGAGCATCCGTCCATGAGCGTTGAGTCTCAGGCAACCGTATGGATCACCGGCGCCGCCGGACGCATGGGCCGCACGATCAGCGCGCGACTCGACCACAACCGATATCGCGTCGTGACGACCGACAGGGAACTCGATATCGTCGATTTGCAACGAAGCCTCGCCTTCGCCGAGTCGGAGAGACCTTCTTTCGTGATCAACTGTGCCGCGCTCGCAAGCCGCACCGAGGCCGAGGCCAACCCGGACCGCGCCTACCAGGTGAACGCGCTCGGCGCGCGTAACCTCGCCATAGCGAGCGCCTCCGTGGGGGCAACGCTTGTGCATCTTTCGACCGACGACCTGTTCCCCGTCACGTCCGAGCACCCCTTCAACGAGTTCGATCCGACCGACCCGCCGCATGTTTACGGCAAGTCAAAGCTTGCTGGCGAACGGTTCGTGTGCGAGCTCAACCGCCGCCACATCATCGTGCGCTCGTCGTGGGTCTACACCGCCGAACCCGACGACATCCTCCCTCGCGCTTTGAAGGCGAGCCGCGAAGGTCGCACCGTGTACGTGCCCGCGAACCAGTTCGCGTGCCCCACCTCTGCCGACACGTTCGCGAAGGCCGTCGTGGCAGTTATGGAGTCCAACGAGTTCGGCACCTTCCATGCCGCCTGCACGGGCGTGACGAGCCGCTTCGAGTTCTTCGAACGCGCCTTCGAGCTTGTGGGAGAGCCGATCGGCAACCTGCGCGGAGCGAGCAAGCCAGAGCACGGCTACCGCATCGAACTCGACAACATGATGGCGCGCCTGACGGGCGTGTTCGAGATGCCCACCTGGGAAGACGACCTGGCCGCCTTCGTCGCATGCCACGATTTGACGGCAGCAAGCGTCGAGGAATAGGTAGTTCGCCCGGCCCCGCGCCGTAAATCTTTGACGTCGGGGGCTCCGCTACTCCTTCGCGACCCAGTTCTCACGGCCTTGCTTGTACACGCGCACGCCCTCGACGTCGGCGAGGTAACCTGCAAGATGCGGATACCCGAGTTCGCGGACTTTGAAGGACTTGAAGCGCGTGCGCACGCGCTTCGAAAGCTCAGCAACGGCCATGCCGCTCTTGCCCGACGCCGCCACTTCCGCGCGGATGAAGTCATCAGGGGCCGTAGGAGCCGCAGGAGCCTTACGCGAACGGCTGCGGCGACGCTTTGCGGGCACCTGGGCCTTGCCGCCTTCAGCGGAGTCGCTTGCCGCCTGCCCCTGGTCCTTGCCGGCACGGTTCGCCTCGTCGGCAACCTGCGCCTTGCCAGCCTGGTCAGTTCCAGCAGCCGCCTTGTTCTTTCGCGCGGTGGGCGCCTTTTTCTTGCTCGCCCCATCGCCCTCGGCCGGCTTAGCCTCGCCGGCTGCCGCATCTTGAGCCTCGGCCTCTTCGGCCTGCGAGGCGCCAGTCTCATCGGAAGCAACCTCCTGCTCCCCTGCGGGCGAATCGCTGGACTCACCCCGCTGATCGGCCGATACCGTCTGCGACTCAGCAGTCTCGGAGGTTGCCTCCCGCTGCCCGTCGATTGTCTCATCAGCCTTCGTATCGGCAGATTCACCCTGCTCAACGCCAGAAACCTTGGAGGATTTACGGCGACGGCGGCTGCGGCGGCGCGACTTAGAGCTGTGCGAGGACGCATCCTCACCACCCTCGCTCTCCGAATCCTCGGAAGCGCACGCAGTTTCAGCTTGCTCGCCCGCTTGCTCGCCAACGCCCTCGGAATCAGAATGCCTCTCAGCCGCCGCCCGCTCATGCTCGACGCCTTCCGCAAGCTCAACCCGCACGTTCGAACCGTCTTTGCGAATGGTGACGCTCTTGAACTCGCCAAGAAGCTTCGAGAGCAGGTTTGTCCCGAACGAGCGCACGTCGAAGTCGGGGTAACGCTTGAGCAGGCGGCTTCCCACCTCGCCCAAACCCGTCGACTTCCCGTTGTTCTGGTTGTCGGTGATGATGCCGACGACTGCGCGCTCGACTTCCTCGATGGTCAGGCTCGATGAGGAGCCATTCGCCTTGTCGCGGCGTGCCTCGCCGATGAGCAGCTCAAGCGTGGTGAAAATGTCGCATGCCTTGCGAAACGGCGTGGGCGTTTTCTTCTCGCCCATCCCGATCACCGTGAGGCCGCTCTCGCGGATACGGCTCGCCAGGCGCGTGAAATCGCTGTCGCTCGACACGAGGCAGAAGCCCTCGACCGAGTTCGTATAGAGGATGTCCATCGCGTCGATGATCATGGCCGAGTCGGTGGCGTTCTTGCCGACGGTGTAGCTGAACTGCTGAATCGGCGTGATGGAATTGTCGAGCAGCGCGTCTTTCCACTTGGCATGCAGGGTGCTCGTCCAGTCACCGTAAATGCGCTTGTAGGTGATGGTGCCGTACTTCGAAAGCTCGTCGAGAATGGGCTTGATGTACTTCGATGAGACGTTGTCCGCGTCGATAAGCAGCGCAAAGCGCTTGTCAAATGAGGGTTTTTGTTCCACAGGTTCTCCTTTTGCGGCGCCCGAGAAGGGGCGCTCATTGTTCGCCCCCATGATACAACAGCACTCCCATCACCGCATTATCCTCACAAAGCGCACGGGCACGCCGCGGCGAGCGAAAGCGGGACGACCCTTCCACGACGCGGCAGGCGCTAGACATAACCGTAGTGTTTGCGCAGGCCGACGAGAAAACCGCCGGTAAGAAACATCGACGCGATCTCGGCGACCACGATGGAAAGCCAGATGCCGTCGACGCCGATGATCGCAGGCAAAAACATCACCGCCGCGCACTCGAACACGAGCGTGCGCAAAAACGATATGAGCGCCGAGACGAGGCCATTGTTGAGCGCCGTGAAGAACGCCGAGCCGAAAATGCTCACGCCCACGAAGATGAACGCGAGCGAATACTCGCCGAGGGCGGCGACGGTCATCTCGCACAGGGCGGGGTCGTATCCCACGAACACCGCCGCGAGCGGGTGCGCAAAGAGATGCGTCAGCACGGTGATCAGCACGCCCCCCGCCACCATCACGCCAAGACAGGTGCGGAACAAGCCTTTGAGCTCGGCGGAATTCTTCGCCCCGTAGTGGTAGCTGATGATGGGCGAGGATCCGACTGTAAATCCCATGAGAAGCGACACCGCAATCCAAGCGACGTACTGGATAACGCCGTAAATCGCGACGCCATCAGGACCGATATAGGCCATCAGCTGGAAGTTGTAGACCATCGACACGAGCGACATGGAAAGGTTCGAGACAAGCTCCGACGAGCCGTTCACGCAAACGCGCCCCAAAGCCCGCACGTCGATAAGCGGACGACCCAGGCGAAGCGTGCTCGAGTTCGGCCGCACGAAATAAAGGAACGGGATCGCACCGCCAAGAACCTCGCTTATCGCTGTCGCCAGGGCAGCGCCCGCCAGGCCCCACTGGAACACGATGATGAACAGGGCGTCGAGCGCGATGTTGGCAACGCCGGCAACCACCATGACGCAAAGCCCCACCTTGGGCTTGCCCGCAGCGGTCAACAGGCTCTGGAAGGTTTCCTGCAACATGAAGAAAGGAAGAGAGAACGCCAGGATGCTGCCGTACACGACGCATTCCTCAAGCAGCGAGCCTTCGGCCCCTAACGCGCTGGCGACGGACCCTACGGCCACGAACACCACGACCCCGCATGCGATGCCCACGATGAGCGTCGCGTACACGATAAGCGAGAACAGCCCGCGGGCACGCTTGTCGTCGCCCTCCCCCATCGTTTTGGCGACGAGCGCCGTGCCTCCTGTACCAAACATGTACCCGAGCGCACCGAGCATCATGAACAGCGGATAGACAAGATTTAAGGCAGCGAAGGATTCCTTGCCGACGAAGTTCGACACGAACAGGCCGTCGATCACGCCGTAGATCGAGGTGAAAAGCATCATGGCGCAAGTTGGAGCGGTGAAACGCGCGAGCCGCCCAAGTGTGAAATGGTCGGAAATCTGGATCGCCATGACTTATCGTACCTTTTTATTCGGAGAGGAAAGACACTCGCCCGAGGGCGCACCCTCGCCCTCCCCGCCGCGCTTGGCAGCCCCGTCGTTCCGAGGTGCGGAAGCGTCGCCTTGCGCTGCAGCCTTGACTCCTCGGAGCGCAGCTTCGCCATCCAGAAGCGCGGCCTTGCTGCTTTGCGAGGTCAGGAGCACCCCAGGAATATTCGCGAAATGCGAGCGCAGAGCATCGGTGTAGCGCCGTCCGAGAAGAAGCGCCAGTTCGAGCTCCCTGTCGTCGAATTCCCTCAGCGCCGCAAGCTCTGCCTCGATCATAGGGACGATGGTACGCCCAGCGAGCTCAAGGCCCACCGGAGTCAGATGCGCGAGCAGACCGCGACGGCCCGGGCCACTTTCAAGCACGACCACCCCCTCGCGTTCGAGCTTGTGGATGGAGCTGTTCACCGTTTGCTTGCCGATGCACATCTGCACGCAGATATCGCGTTGCGCGATGCCCTTTTCGCCCGCAAGATAGATAGCGTATAGGATATTGAACGCGCTTTCGGAGATTTCAAACGATGCCGCAACGTCGCGACAGAGCTGGTTCTGCTCACGCCAAAAACTATCGAGTGTCTCGTAGGCGCGCGCGATATTGCCTGGGACAGAAGCGCCCGTCGGGCTACTTGGGCCCTCCGCGTCCGCCGAACTTGCGACGTTTGCCGCACCGCTGGAAACCGCCGCATCCGCCATGTTCGCGCCCACCTTGCCCGGCGCGCACATGCCGTTTGCCTCATTCGCGTCGGACGCCGTATTACCTTTTCTCATCCTTGCCCTTTGGTCCGATTTCGTACTTTCACGATACTGTAGTACGAAATCGGACTTACGAGAATGCCGCGCATGCAATATGCACAACTAATGCTCGCCTTCTCGGGCGAGAAACGCAAGAAGGCATATTTATAAGGAACCTTTATAACTCAAAACTACAGGTCAGCGTTCTGTCGTTCAATTAATTAGGACTCTAGATGTACAAGAATGACGATAATTTGCAAAACAAGACATAGCCTCGCGGCGCATTCCCTCATTTCGTCGCCTCGATTAACGGAATGCGCAGAGATATTCCCCGCTTTGCTAGACTTTGGGGAATATTTTAATTAGTGGCCATACTGTATTTCAAAAATATCGTCCATTTTATACGCAACCCCACCGCGCCGCACGGCGTTCTCTAGCTCGCTCGGTGCGCAATACTCTCCACTGCCTCAAGCGCGGCGTCAACCTCAGCCTGCGTGTTGAAGCTGGAGAAACTCGCGCGCACGACGCCCTGCTCAGCCGTGCCGAGCGCCTTGTGCATAAGCGGCGCGCAGTGGGCACCGGGGCGCGTGCAAATCCCGAAATCAGCGTCGAGCCGCGCGGAGACCTCGCCCGAATCGGCATCGCCGATGTTGAAGGCGACGGTCCCCGAGCGCCCAAAGCTCGCATGCCCGCCGTACACCACGATCCCGGGAACGCTCGCCAACCCGCGCTCGAAGCGCTCGACAAGCCCCGCCACCTGGGCAGCGATCGCAGCTGGCGCTTTCTGCGCCACGTATTCCACGCCGACGGCAAGCCCCGCCAAGCCATGCGCGTTTTCCGTTCCCGCCTCAAGCGCCTCGGGCATGAACGACGGTTGACGCTCGTCGAAGCTGTGCACTCCCGACCCGCCCTCGAGAAGCGGCACTACCTCAAGCCCCTCGCGAATGATGAGGCCGCCCGTCCCCTGCGGGCCGTAGAGACTTTTGTGCCCAGTGAAGCAGAGCACGTCCACCCCGAGCGCCGCCATATCGACCGGCATCGCGCCCGCCGTCTGCGCCGCATCCAGAACGAACAGCGCACCCGCGTCGTGAGCCATCGAAGCCATGCGCGCAACATCGTATACATCGCCCGTCACGTTCGACGCGTGCGTGGCGGCGACCAGGTTCGCGCCTCTTTCAAGCGTGCGCTCGTAGGATTCCCAATCAAGCGACCCATCAGGGAGAATGCGGGCAACCTCCACCTGTACCCCACGCAGATCGCGAGCGCGGAAGAGCGGCCGCAGGACCGAGTTGTGCGACGCAGCCGTGGTGACAGAGCGTCCCTCATCAGGCAAAAGGCCGGCAAGAGCGATGTTGAGCGCCATCGTGGCGTTCATGGTAAACGATACGCGGGAAGCGTCCTGTGCGCCGAGCAACCCCGCCACGGCCGAGCGCGCCTCGAACACCGCCATGCTCGCCGCGAACGCCGCCGCATGCGAGCCGCGCCCCGGACCGCCGAACGAGCCGATCGCATCCGCCACCGCACGAGCCACTCCGTCGGGTTTCTTAAGCGTCGTCGCCGCGTTGTCGAGGTAAATCACGTGAGCGCCTTTCGGGAAATCTGCCCGCAGGCGAGCAGTGCCTGCCGCAGGCGTCGAGTTCTTGTATAGTGGAATCATACCGCGAAAACGACTCGCGCGACCACGCGCACAACAGGGAAAGGACACCCCATGGAGCAGTACAAGCAGGAGTTCATCGAGTTCATGGTCGAAAGCCATGTGCTCAAGTTCGGCGAGTTCACGTTGAAAAGCGGCCGCAAGTCCCCGTTTTTCATGAACGCGGGCGCCTATGTGACGGGCGACCAGCTGCATCGTCTGGGGCTCTACTACGCGCGCGCGATCCACGACAACTTCGGACTCGACTTCGACGTCGTGTTCGGCCCCGCGTATAAAGGCATCCCCCTGTCGGTCGTGACGGCGATGGGGCTTCACGAGCTCTACGGCAAAGAGGTGAAGTACTGCTCGAATCGCAAGGAAGCGAAAGACCACGGCGAGGGCGGCAACCTGCTCGGGCACGTGCTCGAAGACGGCGACCGCGTTGTCATGGTGGAAGACGTCACCACGTCGGGCAAGTCGATCGACGAGACCTACCCCCTCATCACCGGCGCCGCGAATATCGAGGTCAAAGGCCTTATGGTCTCGCTCAACCGCATGGAGGTTGGAAAAGGCGGCGTGAAGTGCGCCTGCGACGAGGTGTCGGAGAAGTACGGCTTCCCCACGGCGAGCATCGTGAACATGGCCGAAGTGACCGAGTACCTCTACAACCGCGAGGTGCAGGGTGAGGTCCTCATCAACGACGACATCAAGGCTGCTATCGACGCATATTACGAAGAATGGGGCGCGAAGGAATAGCCGACCACTTGATTAAGCGGGCGAGAAGGCGCCGGGGCACGCCAGGCCGCACCTCCTCGCCCGACCCAGCCAATCGGCACCTCTCGCCCGACACCTCGTTAATTGATGATTTCCACGTTTCTCAGCATGTTCTCGGCAAGAGCGACTTCCTGCGCTCTATCCCCTCCCTCAACCGGTCCGAGATACGTTAGCCCCACACCAATGAGCCGATCGTTCCAAAAATAACTTGCAACGCGCATCTCTGCGGCCTTGTTCTTGTCTGCCTTCTCGTATACGGCATAAATGAGAATAGACTCACCGTTTCCTTTGTCGATATCGTCAACGAGGCGAAATCCCGGATCGGTCATTTCAGGGCGCGGAAGCGTGAAGTTATCGATGACGCTTTTCACATCTTGGCTGGAGACATCGCCATCATCGACCTCGGAAAACATCGAGAGCGACCGAAAGCTATGATCTTCCTCCTCGCCCGACACCAAAAACGTAGGCTTAAGATACGTCACTTCACTTAAAGAGAAGAGCGCGTTGTATGCATCAAGAAATGTGGCGAAGCCTCTTTCGTGGTAGAAGCTGTCCTCGGGAACAACCGCGTAAGGTTCCTCGTAATAAATGCGCAGCTTTCCGTTATCCACATGGGGAGATGAGTTGTCGCCGTCGCTTAAGGAGCAAGCAGCCAACGCAAAAACCGCCAACAAACAAGCCAAAACCAGGGCAACCCTCATAGGAATAGCGAATCGAGAACAACGCATACAATGCCCCCTAGCAAACTATCCAATTATCTCAATAGCATTTTCTTCTGTTCCGATTTCGTGCATGTTGCACGCAGGATCTCTAATTTTGCCATAGCCCCACGCAAAGCCATCACTACCAGATAAGAGTTCATTGTAGGAATAACCCTCGGCATCGGGACCTGGGCGTAATATGAGGCAGCCCCGACGCCCCACGATGCCTCCTTCGCCGAACTCCGACGCCTTCCAGGATTACCCTCTTTTCAGTTGACGTGTTTTGCCTTATTATATTTGCTTGCGCAAATCGCATGCCGGCGTGGCTCAACGGTAGAGCAACTGATTTGTAATCAGTAGGTTGCGGGTTCGATTCCTGCCGCCGGCACCACGAAAAAGCAATCCCCCATCTGGCGGTTCGTCCTTTCCAGATGGGGGATTTTTTCGCTCGCTAGTCTTTCACCACGAGAACGGGAACCTTCGCCTCTTTCAGCACGAAGCTCGACACGCTGCCCAGGATGCCGCGCAAACCGCCGAGACCGCGCGATCCCATGATGATGAGGTCGATGTTGTGCGCCGCCGCATACGCGACGATTTGCACACCAATCGTCGTCTCGCTCTGCACCTCAACGTGGATCTCGTTCATAAGCCCGCGCGTCGCGAGGCGGACATCGCGCTCGAGCTTTCTTTGGGCCTCGTTTTGGGCATCCTCAAAAGCCTCTCTCATGCCAACGGGAACCGCCGCGCCATACGAAGAGTCGAGCCGCTCGATCACCTGATGCTCGATGTCCGAAATCTGCAGCACATGAAGCGCGCAGCCCGGATCCTCTTTCGCGTAGCGGGCCGCTTCCTCGAGCGCCGCATCGGCAGACGCCGAACCATCGAAGGGAACTAAGATATTGTCATAGAGCATGGCTGCCCCTTCCCCATCGTGCGTTTTGAAAACGCAATTCGGAAGACGGCGATACAGCAATCGCCTTGTAAGCTAATGATAGCGCGCTTAACTATCTGCGAACAGGGATTATGGCGAATTTTCTCCTTCATCGGGAAAGAAAGGCGCGGGCATTGCACATCAGTTCGAAGCTTGTTAAAATACGAACAAATATTCGAACGAACAGGTGTACCCATGAATATCGTCGAAAAGCTGGAAATCCTCGCCGACGCCGCAAAGTACGATGTGGCCTGCACATCCTCCGGTGTGGACCGAGGGGCACGGCGCGGCCAGCTGGGAAACGCAATGGCCGCAGGGTGCTGCCACAGCTTCACACCCGATGGGCGCTGCATCTCGCTTCTGAAGGTGCTCATGACCAACGTCTGCATCTACGACTGCGCCTACTGCGTGAATCGTGCAAGCAACGAAGTCGCACGCACCGCGTTCACCCCGCGCGAGCTGGCCGACCTGACAATATCGTTCTACCGACGCAACTATATCGAAGGGCTGTTCGTAAGCTCCGGCGTCATAAAAAGCCCGGATTACACGACCGAGCTCATAATCGAGACGCTGCGCATCCTGCGCGAAGAGTACGGCTTTCGCGGGTACATCCACGCGAAGGCGGTGCCCGGCACCTCACCTGAGCTGATCGATCGGCTGGGTCATCTGGCCGACCGCATGAGCGTGAACCTGGAGCTCCCCTCCCAGAAAAGCCTTGCGCTTCTGTGTCCGCAAAAGCGCAAGCAGCAGCTTCTGGCTCCGATGCGCCAAATTCGCGACTCCATGGCAGAAGATTCCGACACACGCGCGCTCATGCGAAAGAACACGACATACTACTCTCAAAATCGACCGGCGAAACGCGAACGGGCTTTCGTCCCCGCAGGCCAAAGCACGCAAATGATTATCGGCGCCACGCCCGAAAACGACTTCCAAATCCTGAACTTATCGGCGGCGCTCTACCGCACGCTCTCGCTCAAGCGCGTGTTCTTCAGCGCCTACCTGCCAGTTACCTCCGATGAGCGCCTGCCCGCATCAGGCGCGGTGGAACTCGATCGCGAGCATCGACTCTACCAGGCCGATTGGCTTATGCGCTTTTACAAGTTCGACGTGAGCGAGATAATCGATGAGGAAAACCCTTACCTCGACCCACAGCTTGACCCGAAGGCAAACTGGGCCGTCAACCACCTGGAGCACTTCCCCGTAGAGGTGAACACCGCCCCGCTCGAAATGCTCCTGCGCGTGCCCGGCATCGGGCCGCGCGGGGCGCGCCTCATCGTGAAGGCCCGACGCACATGCTGCCTGCACGAACCCGAACTGCGCAAACTCGGTATCGCCTACAAGCGCGCACGCTTCTTCATCACCTGCAACGGCAAATACGCGGGAACAGGCACGCCATTCGCCCCAGGGGCCCTGCGCGCGCAGCTCGCCGCGCCGATTGACGGTGGAAAGCACGGACGACGTGCGGCGAAGCAATGCCAGGGGCAGCTAAGCCTCTTCGATCCGCTTGAGGGCCAGAATCAGCACGGAAAGCGAATTGAGGAAGCGCAGGCACGCGATGCGCTCCATAACGCACAAGGGACGAACACGCACGATGTGCCCACAAACTCAGCAAGAGCAGGCGTAGACGACGCCCTTAGAACTTCATGCAAGGCAAGCACGAGCAGTACCCCCATGACCGCGCAGAAGACGAGCATATCAAGCTCAAGCCCCCGCAGCCTCCCTGAGAAAAGCACGCTCGCCAGCCAAGCCGACGGCCTGTTCGGGTGGCAGCACGCCATCGACAAGCAAAAGGTTTGCGCATGATCGCCGCAGAAGAGCCGCTCGCCCATGTTGCCTACGTCTACGACGGAACGCCCGAGGGGCTGTTCACCGCAGTGTTTCAAGCCTATGCGAATCACGAGGACCCCGAAGATATTGCACAGGGAGCCGCATTCCAGCCCCGCCTTGATCAAAGCGTTCGGACCATAGAGACCGATGCCGCCCTCGCAGAACGTGTGAAGCGTGGATTGGTGCGCGCAACGGGAAAGGCAGGATTCAACGCCGTGTTGCACGCATCACTTTCCGACGACGCGCAAGCGGGCACCGTCGTCTATCGGTTCATCCGCTACGCCATGCGCCCCGACGCGCGTCGAGCGGCAATCAGCGAAATCGCACACCCCGCGGTGGCCCCGCTCATCGCACTCGACCGCTCGGTAATGAACGAGCGGCATCTTATGCAGCAATTTTTGCGCTTCGAGTGCCTCAAAGGAAATATATGGTTTGCTCGCTGCTCTCCGAAGGCATCGGTCGTACCCCTGCTCATGGATTGGTTCTCGGCGCGCTTCAACGACGTCCCCTTCATGATTTACGACGAGGCGCACTGCATGGCGGGAATCTACGACGGATCGGGGTGGCAGCTCGTTCAAACCGACGAAGTCAATCTCCCTGAAAAAGCAGGTGACGAAGAGATGATGCAGCAAGCGTGGAAGCGGTTCTACGACGCCGTCTCCGTCGATGCGCGCTATCACCCCGAGCTCCGCCGCCACTTCATGCCGAAGCGCTTCTGGGAGAACCTGCCCGAAATGGATGAGCGCTGCGACACGTCGACGGACGTCTACTCGCTCAATACGCCCTCGAGGTCGAAAGCAGGGATGAAGCTCTCCTCGGCAGCACCGCCCTCCTGCCAGAAGTAGTCCTCGATACCGAGCGAGTCGGCAAAATCGAGCAGCCGTTCGTAATCTTCGTTGGGAACGCGGCGAGCAAGTTCGGAGCAGCGTTCAAGCTCGCGGCATGCCCAGGCGTCGCCCGCCTTGGCGCTCTCTGCCAAAACGGGAGTGTACTGGTTCATGATCGAAAGCAGCACCGAGCTGCCGAAGTGCTCCCACACCGTTTGCACCACGCGTTTGGAGTCCTCAAGGGCACCGGGCAGCATCAAATGACGCACCACTACCCCGCGCGTCATGCGCTCGTCGTCCTCGTACTCGTCAAAGCAAGGATCGCCTACCTCATCGACCATGGCAAAAATCGCATCGAGAGCAACCTGCGGATAATCAGGTGCCTTTGAATATCGGGCAGCCAGATCGGAGGAGGCATATTTGTAATCGGTGAGATACACATCCGCATAACCTCGGTTTTCGCGGATGGCGCGAACCGTCTCGTATCCCGAGGTGTTCCAAACGACGGGAAGGTCCATCCCCCGCTCCCGCGCCCTGTCGAGCGCGGCGCGCGCATGCGGCGCATAATGGGTCGGGGTCACAAGGTTGATATTCAGCGCACCCTTCGCTTGAAGCTCGGAGTAGATCTGCGCCAGACGCCCGATCGATATCTCTGCCCCCGCCTCGCCGTTGGCGATGACGGCGTTCTGGCAGTACACGCAACGAAGCGGGCACCACGAGAAGAACACCGTGCCCGAGCCATGCGTGCCACTGATCGGCGGCTCCTCCCAGAAGTGCAGCGCGGCGCGGGCGATGCGAAGGCGTCCATCGGCCCCGCAAACACCACGAGCCCCCGCACTGCGGTCAACTCCGCACACGCGAGGGCAAAGGTCGCAAGAAGATATATCGATTTCGCTTTGAAGCATCATTCATTCCCGTCGTTTCGACTAGCCGAGATTACCTCTGTGCTCAAACAGTCCTGCTTTGGCGAACAGTCCACTAGCGCGTTTTCTTTGACCCGATCGTGCTCCTTGTTTTAGCAGGTCAAATGGTGTTTATCGGTTGGCCTGCTTTGCCTTTTCGGGGCGTGAATCAAGAAAAGGTCGAGGGTCGTTCCAGCGGTTGGACTCCCGGCCCGCCAGGCCGCTTTTCTCTTTCCTATAATGCCTTTCAAGTTTACGCGAATACTTCCTGCAGCACATCCATGGCGGCGCGCTTTTCCTCCATGTTCACATGGGTGTAGATACCGAGCGTGATGTTCGGGTTCTTGTGGCCCGCGAGCTTCTGCATGACTGAGGGGTGCACGCCTTTCTCGGCGGCGAGCGTCAGGAACGTGTGCCGGAGCTCGTGCAGCGTGTATCCCTGCATGCCGTAGTCCTTGCGGTGATGCTCCCACCAGATGCTCAGGTTGTTGGGGTTGGCGCGGTCAGTGAGCTTGTCCGTGATGACCGGCCTTGCCGGAAGCAGGCGCACGACACCGTCCTTGTCCTGCGACGTGCAACCCCGGGGACATTGGGGCCGTATTCCTCAATCAGGGCGGCTTCGCGCCTGCGCAGCGCCTCCTCAGTGCATGCCGACATGGGCAGTATGCGCACGCCAGACGCGGTCTTTGGCGCCTTGAGGTTCCCGAACTTGTCGAACGAATGGCGCACGGTGACGATGTGGTCCTCGAAGTTCACGTCCTCCCAGGATAGGCTAACAGCCTCGCCGCGGGCAGCCCCAGCGTGACGCAGAGGGCTATCGCGCACTCCATGCTTTCTGCCGGGTCGAGCTCACCGATAAGCTTCTGGGCGGCAGCCCCCGTAAGGCGCTTCTTCTCCCCGGTGTCTCGGCTTGGCGTGCCTACGATGTCGCACGGGTTCGCGGTGATGACGCCCGCCTTCTTCGCGTGGTCGAACATGAGCGACGCGGCCTTGTGGATGCCGTTGAGCGTGGTGCCCTTGAGTGGCCTGACGCGTGCCGCCTTGCCGTTGCGCATGTCGAGGTAGACCGTCTCCATGACGGTGGGGATGATCTCCTGCATCTTCAGCCCGCCGATGTGGCGGCTTATCTGGCGGAGCCTTCTCCTCGTTGCGTCGTTTGTGCTCGCAGCGTAGTCGCCGGACTTCTCGCGGAGCTCACAGAAATGGTCGGCGTAGTCCTTGAACGTCCATGCGCTGCGGCGCACCACCTCGCCGCCGTTGATCTCGGCTACGAACTCGGTCAGCGCCTTCTGGGCCTGAGTGTAGGTGCCGTGGAAGGCGCGGGCCTTCGCGGGTACTTGCCCGTGCGGGCGTCGTGGCCGAGGCTCACGACGAGCTTCCACTTGCGGCACTTGCCCTTGGGCTTCCCCTTCTCCATCTGCACGATGGAGCCCTTTCCGGTCTGCGCGGCCGTCACTTCCACCTCCCCTGCGACGCGATCATGTGCTCGCGGTACTCTATGAAGTCCAGGAACTCGTCCATGCGCTCGCGGCTGCCGGGGCTGAGCCTGTCGTACATGCGCTGCACGCGCGTGGCCTCGTCGTCATCGTCGTAGCGGCCGACGACGACGTCGATGGAGCATCCAAGGGCGTCGGCGATCTTCCACGCCGCCCCCTATGGGCATCCTGTTGTCCGGGGTTTCCGGCTGCCGCTCGTACTTGGCGTATGCCGGCGCCGGTATGCCGAGCCTTTCCGCGAACGCGCGGGCGCTAGCGTATCCCGTTTCCTGACGGAGGCCCTGCAGCGTCCTCCTGCCGTGCTCGTCTTGGCCTGCCGTGGCCGTCGTTGACTGTGGTGCCATATAATGGTCACCGTGTTAGCGTCAATGTAACTCTCACCAACTTCTTCCCTTGGAAACGCGGCCGAGGCGTCACCTTCCCAATCCTCGCCTTCACATGGAAAATCTGAGCTCGGCCCGTCTTCCGAATCGTCTTCACCCGGAAACGCATCTTCGCCTGCCCAACCTTCACCATCCGATCCCTCCCTTTCCCATGGAAGCGGGGACACCTACAGAATCGTCACGGTGCTGTTCGACGAGGACGGCAACATCGTTGAGCCCGCGGGCGTGTGCGCCGAATACGACACCGGATGCGCCTTCCCGACCTTCTCCATCGTGAGGCCGGCAGTGGACAACACGCGCGTGGACATGTCACCGTATGGTCAGAGTGTGTTCGCAGACGCCATCGACGCCATACAGGCGGTAGACGTCGCCTTCGACAGCCTGATCAACGAGGTGGATGTGAGCAAGATGAGGGTGTTCCTGAGCGACGTGCTCTTCGACAAGGAGACCTCGGGTTCGGGCAAGAAGGTCACCATCCCGTTCGGCAAAAACCACTGTACCGTCTTCAGGAAGGTCGTGAGCACCGAGGACATGATCCAGGAGTTCGCGCCGGCGCTGCGCACAGGCTCGCAGGCCGAGGCCTTCCGCATCGCCCTGCAGATGCTCGGCGACCTGTGCGGCTTCGGGATCCCGTACTTCGACATAGACGAGTCGCGCGGCTACCTCAAGACCGCAACCGAGGTGAGCTCCGATAACTCGGCCCTCATGCGTAACATCGTCAGACACGAGCACGCCCTCGAGGTGTCGTTCGTGGACATCAGCCATGCGGTCCCGCACTGCGCGCGCACGTTCGATGAGGGCATCCCGGCAGAGGGCTCCATCAGGTGCGAGTTCGACGACAGCATCGTCACCGACACGGCCGCCGAGAAGCGGCTCGCCATGGAGGAGGTCGGCACCACGCTCCACCCGTACGAGTATCGGATGCGATTCTACGGCGAGTTGGAGGAGGAGGGCCGCGAGCGCGCCGAAGGGCTCGGCGCCATACGCTCTGGCGACGTCGAGAGGTAGCCCGCCCTCGGTGTTATCAACAACGGTTTATGGGCCGTCAACGGCCGCTGTGGCCGCCTGTGCCGCCCGGCGTCGGCGTCCAGCTGCTGCAGGTCGAGCGGCCGGAGTACGGCTCCGTACGGCGCGTCCTGGGAGGGCCGCGAGCGTTTATGTTTCGGCGGGTCGCTAGCAGGTGCCGGAAGCTGGTGCGCGGCGGCGGCGCGCGCACGCGCCTCTGCTGCGCCACGGGCCCGCACGCCATTGCCACTGCCACCTGCGCCCACCCGAGGCAACGCAGCAG
>OKRW01000215.1_pt1 | contig 59880 bp, 50 predicted proteins | sample 1601151 | NCBI WGS metagenome assembly OKRW01 (sample SAMEA3541471, study PRJEB24748) | human gut metagenome | biome: human gut; feature: human-associated habitat; material: faeces | place: China | collected 2012 | reverse complement strand
AGGACAGAGTGCTTCCTGTATGTATCAGGCACACTTTTTCTGACACTGACGGTTGGCACGCTGGCAGGCTGGATACTCTGCCGGGTATTCGATCAGTTAGGAACCTTCGGAAAGCTGGTATTCCACTTCCCGGTCCTGCCTGTCCTTGTTTTTGCCTTCCTGCTGCTGCTAATCCAGATGTTTTTCTCCTGCTGGGCCGTGAGTTACTGCGGAAAGGAGTCTTTGGTACAGCGGATTAAGACGGAATAACCGATTACGGTTCCGTCCCCTCTGTGTCCGGGACATCCCACCGGCGGCCTCCCTTCCGGCCATGGTATGTTCCCTGCGTGGGCGCGTTCTCACAGCTTCCGCAGTAACCTAACCTGCCATATAATAGGGAACCACAATCCGGAAAACGGAATAAATAAGTGCTGCAGCGGTGAAGAAAATCAACAGGCCGGAAAGAATGGCCGGGATTTTTTCCGCCAGGCTGCGGCATTTTATTTTATCGGCGAGTTCCTGGAGAAGGAAACCGGTTTTGCGCAGCCCCAGAGTGACAAAATACATAAAAGCGGGAAGCATGGGCATCAGGTACCGGCCCTGGGGCTGGAAATCCCAGGTATAAGAATAGTAAACACACAGGAAGACAGGTATCACACAGGCCAGCACCATACACCCGTTAAAAAAGAAGCGGCGGATTTTTGTTTTCTTTTTTTCGTTCCACCTTTTCCACAATACAGGAAAGGGGCTGGTTCACCATCAGCTGATCGATCAGCATCTGTGCATGCTCTTTTTTCCTGAAGCCGTTTTCTTTATAAAGATACGGGGACTGGAAATACCGGCTGCCTTCCACAGCTCTCCATTCACCGTCAAAATTTTCGCCTGCAAGTCCAATGCTGCCAAGGACACGGTAAAACGGTGTCTTCACAAAGACACGGATCTCCCGTTCTCTCCGCACCACCATGCCAAGAACACAGGTCATCACACGCCCAACTGCAATGGCCTGATATTTGGAATGGAGATAATTGGTGACACTGCTTCCGTAGCGCAAGGTCAGAACTCTGGAAAAATTGATTCCCATAAGATAATCTTCCTTTGCGCGGAGATACGCAGATGCTGCCAGATTATCATACTCCGAGATATCCTTCGCTTCACGGATTCCTCTTAAGATCTCTTCCTCTGTCTGGGAATCGATCCACACACGTTTCTGGACTTTCCCCTTTACTCCTGCCATCTGGGCTACCAGACGGTAGATATATTCACCCTCACGTCCGGAGTCGGTACACACATAAATGGTATCCACATCCGGCCGGTTCAGCAGTCCTTTTACGATCTCGAACTGCTTTTTGACCCCGGGGATCACTTCATATTTAAATTCGCGCGGCAAAAAAGGCAGGGTATCAAAACTCCACCTTTTAAACTTGATATCATATTTTTCGGGATAACTCATGGTAACCAGGTGTCCTACACACCAGGTTACCACAGAATCTGCTGATTCCAGATATCCGTCTTTTCTCTGACCGTTGATCTTCAAAGCCTTCGCAAATTCCTGTGCCACGCTGGGCTTCTCCGCTATGTATAAAGCCTTTGCCATACTATTTATCTGCACTCATCTTTCTAAGCGGCCATGCCAGAAGCACGCCTCCGCCAACCATATTTCCCAATGTTACGATCACCATGCTCTTAAGCATAGCACCGACAGACAACCCAGGCACCATACAGAATGCAACTGTAAAGATACCCATATTTGCAATACAGTGCTCAAATCCGCTGACAACGAAACCTGAAATACAGATCGTGATCATCAGGAATTTGCCTGACTCACTCTTCAGCTTAATGCCGCAGAGAACTGCAAGACAGACGAAGAAATTACAGAGCACCGCGCGGAAAAACATCTGTCCTGCCGGAATACTGAGTTTTCCGTTTATAAATCCCGCAAAGTAATCTGCTGTACCTGACGCTCCGGCACCTACAAAGATCAGCGCCAGGATCAGGCATCCCACAAAGTTGCCGATATAACTGATACCCCAGACCTTGCCCACGTCTTTCCATGATACGCTCTTGTCATACGCACCAAAGGCCATTACCAGATTGTTACCGGTAAACAGCTCTCCTCCTACCATTACGATCAGAAGAACCGCAATGGAGAACACAAGGGCTCCAAGGAATTTTCCCCATTCCGGGAATGTCTTGGAAAATACATTTCCAACAACGTTACTGTAGATCATCGCCACATCAATGAAAAATCCGGCCATGATCGCCCGCATAAAGTATTTTCCGAAATTGCTGTTCAGTAAGCCTATCTTACCTTTCGCAGCGGTTGACAGTTTCTCTACATCCTCCCTGTTCATAAATAGCACCTCCACATATTTTTTAGCAAGCGTGGCACTTTGTTACTGCTTCTTTGTTCACAGTAACACGCTTTCCGGAAATCTGCTTGTTATATTGTAACACTTTACCATTTATTTCACAATAAAAATGCGAAAATTTCCAAAAATTTCTGTTTTGTTATATACAACAAACAATATCCACTTTATGCTAAAACACGATAGATGCCATCCCAGGCCAGTTCTTTTTCTTTCAGAAAAACTTCCGCTTCTTCCTCGGACTGTTCCACACATTTCCAGGCCAGCCCGCACTGGGCACTGATCTCCGACGGGATCGGGATCAGTCTTCCCGGAAATCCTGCTTCCTTCGCTGTTTTTTCCATCTTCATGGCAGCTGTGGTCGTGGAGAATGTTACAACTGTGGTGATCACTTTTTTACGCATGTCTCTTTTTGTTCCTTCCACACACGCAAAAACAGGACACCGGAAAACCCGATATCCCGTTTCTGCTGATTTTTATCTCTATGAAGAATTACCAGATTATTTTGCCTGGATATATCCTTTTGCTTTCAGCGTCTCTGCACAGAGAACAGCTCCGCCTGCAGCACCTCTTACTGTGTTGTGGGAAAGTCCGATGAACTTGTAATCGTAAACAGTATCCTCGCGAAGACGTCCTACGGATACTCCCATTCCGTTCTCATAGTTTACATCCATGTGTACCTGCGGACGGTTGTCCTCCTCAAGATACTGGATGAACTGCTTCGGAGCGCTTGGAAGCTCAAGCTCCTGCGGAAGTCCCTTGAACTCTACCAGTTTCTGGATCAGCTGCTCTTTGGTCGGCTTCTTGCGGAATTTAACGAATACAGCTGCTGTATGTCCGTTGAGTACCGGAACACGTACGCACTGGCATGTGATCACCGGTGTGGTAGCCGGAACGATCACGCCGTCCTCGATTTTACCCCAGAGTCTTAACGGCTCTTTCTCACTCTTCTCTTCCTCACCGCCGATGTACGGGATGATGTTGTGCTCCATCTCCGGCCAGTCTTTGAAGGTTTTTCCTGCTCCGGAAATAGCCTGGTATGTAGTAGCTACTACTTCGTATGGCTCGAACTCTTTCCATGCGGTAAGTACAGGAGCGTAGCTCTGAATAGAGCAGTTCGGTTTAACAGCTACGAATCCGCGTTTTGTTCCGAGACGTTTCTTCTGGAACTCAATAACATCGAAGTGCTCCGGGTTGATTTCCGGAACTACCATCGGAACATCCGGTGTCCAGCGGTGTGCGCTGTTGTTGGAAACAACCGGTGTCTCTGTCTTGGCATACTCTTCCTCGATCGCTTTGATCTCATCTTTGGTCATATCAACTGCGGAGAATACAAAGTCAACAGTAGCTGCAACTTTCTCTACCTCGTGGATATCCATAACGACCAGTTTCTTCACTGCCTCCGGCATCGGAGTATCCATTTTCCATCTGCCGCCTACAGCCTCCTCGTAGGTCTTGCCTGCGCTTCTCGGGCTTGCTGCTACAGTAACCACCTCAAACCACGGGTGATTTTCCAGAAGAGAAATGAATCTCTGACCAACCATTCCAGTTGCACCTAAAATACCGACTTTAAGCTTTTCACTCATAATAAAACTCTCCTCATCTTGTGTCCCTCCATGGCACACATTTGTCTTTTCTGTAAATACTATACCAATTTTTCCAAAAATGCAAGCATTATCTTAATTTTTTTCAAGATATTCTTTATTCTGAGCGATCACCTGCTCCATCACATCCGGTCCCGGTGCTCCCAGAGTCACACGTTTTTCCACACAGGTCTTCATGCTGATAGCCTCATAGATGTCCTCTTCAAACACAGGGCTGATCTCTTTGTACTCGGAAAGCGGAAGCTCATCCAGGGAAATTCCCTTGTCCAGGCAGAGAAGTACCAGTCTTCCAACGATACCGTGGGCATCACGGAACGGTACGCCATGGTTTACCAGATAATCTGCGGCATCTGTGGCATTTGTAAAGCCTCTCTTTGCACTTGCCTCCATGTTTGCCTTATTAAACTGCATGGTGGAAACCATACCTGTAAACAGAGCGATACATCCCTTTACCGTATCAATGGCATCGAACGTAAGCTCTTTGTCTTCCTGCATATCTTTGTTATATGCAAGAGGGATTCCCTTCATAGTTGTAAGGATAGATGTCAGCGCACCGTAGACACGGCCTGTTTTTCCACGGACAAGCTCTGCGATATCCGGGTTCTTTTTCTGCGGCATGATACTGCTGCCTGTGCTATATGCATCATCGATCTCAACGAAACGGTACTCATTGGAATTCCAAAGAATAATCTCCTCGGAAAAACGGCTCAGATGCATCATAATGGTAGAAAACGCACTTAAGAGCTCGATCACATAATCTCTGTCTGATACGGAGTCCATGCTGTTTCTGGTCGGTGCGTCAAAGCCAAGAAGCTCTGCTGTATAGGCACGATCCAGCGGATAGGTAGTTCCTGCCAGTGCACCGGCTCCAAGAGGGCAGGTGTTCATTCTCTTACGGATATCAAAAAGTCTGTCACGGTCTCTCCTAAACATCTCAAAATATGCGCCTACATGGTGAGCCAGAGTTACCGGCTGTGCCTTCTGGAGATGGGTAAATCCCGGCATGTAGGTGTGTACATTCTCTTCCATGATCTTCTGCAGGGCAAGAAGAAGGTCTTTCAGCTCTTTGTCGGTCTCATCGATCTCGTCGCGGACATACAGTTTCATATCCAGAGCTACCTGGTCATTACGGCTTCTTCCTGTGTGAAGTTTCTTTCCGGCATCTCCGATACGGTCGATCAGGTTTGCCTCCACGAAGCTGTGGATATCCTCATACTCCGCTGTGATCTCCAGCTTGCCTGCTTCCACGTCTGCAAGGATACCGTCCAGTCCTTCTGTGATCTGCTCCTTTTCTTCCTCTGTCAGGATCCCCTGTTTTGCAAGCATGGCAACATGTGCCTTGCTTCCACGGATATCCTGTCTGTAAAATTTTTGATCAAAGGAAATGGATGCGTTAAAATTGTAAACCAGCTTGTCCGTTTCTTTTGTAAAACGGCCTCCCCATAACTGTGCCATATTGATTCTTCCTCACTTTTCTTTTTTGCGGCAGAACTATCTTCTCCGGACATACACGAGCTCCGTCTCCCGGACGTCTGCACTTTTCTGTGTTAGTGTAACATATTTTTATAAAAATGCAAAGTTTTTCATAATTATACGTTTGCTGTCTTCAGCCGTTGTTACTGTTCACTCGGTTCTCAGTAACCAGCCGTTCTCTGTCCATGGCTTCTTTCTTTGAAAATACACAGCCGCAGTAATTCTGCCGGTACAGAGCATGCTCATGAGACAGCTCAATGGAACGCTTGTAGCCATTCTTTTTCTTAAAATCTGAAGTCAGATGTGGCACTTTATAGATTTCTGCCAGCTCCTCGCCAATCTCATTGATCTTCTGTGCATTTTTCAGCGGACTGATACTTAATGTTGTGGTGAAATAATCATATCCGCCCTCCTTCGCCAGCTTTGCCGCCTCTTCCATCCGCAGGCGGTAACACCGAAAGCACCTCTCTCCTCCTTCCGGAACATCTTCCAGGCCTTTTGCCATCTCATAAAATTCCTTCGGGTCATACCGGCCCTCCATAAGAGTTACCGGATGGACAAATTCCATCTCCCCGATCAGGCGGCGGATCTCAGCCACACGGTGTGAATATTCCCCCACCGGTGCGATATTGGGATTATAAAAAAATATCGTGATCTCAAAATACTGCGACAGATATTCCATCACATAGCTGCTGCATGGCGCACAGCAGGCATGCAGAAAAAGTCTGGGAATTTTCCCTTCTTTCTGGTTTCTTTCAATCAGTTTATCCAGTTCTTTCTGGTAGTTTCTCTTGTTCAATGTTTGTAATTCCTTTCTCTATGACTGTTTTCAGGCAGACATCAAAGTATGCATCTCTGCCATTGGCCTTCTCATGTTTCAGACATATGATAATATTATATCATTATCTACGAAAAGGAGGCAACATCCATGAATCCTGTCCTGAAAGTGCGGGACGTGTGTCTCTCCTATCACACATTGTCCGGTGAGACACCCGCCCTTTCTCATATATCCTTTGACCTGATGCCCGGTGAATTCCTGTCCATTGTAGGACCTTCCGGATGCGGAAAATCCACTCTTCTGAATCTCATTGCCGGCCTGCTCACTCCGGAGCACGGTTCCATTACTCTGGGAGACCGTCCGGTATCCTCCGGCAGTGCCGCTGTAGGATATATGCTCCAGAAGGATCATCTTCTGGAATGGCGGAGCATCTACAAAAACATCCTTCTCGGCCTGGAGATCCGGAAAGAACTCACACCTGAAAAGTTGGCCCATGCAGAAGCCCTTCTTCAGACCTACGGTCTGGACCGTTTCCGTGATGCCCGCCCTTCCCAGCTTTCCGGCGGTATGCGCCAACGTGCCGCTCTGATCCGGACCCTGGTGCTGGAACCGGAGCTCCTTCTTCTGGACGAACCATTTTCCGCTCTGGATTACCAGACACGCTTAAATGTCAGTGATGATATCGGAAAAATCCTCAAAAGCTCCGGCAAGCCTGCGATCCTGGTCACTCATGACATCTCCGAAGCCATCAGTATGGCCGACCGGGTACTGATCCTTTCTGCACGTCCTGCCACTGTACGAAAGATCATTGATATCGATCTGGATATCAGCGACCGCACTCCCCTCTCCTCCAGAAATGCTCCGGATTTTAAGAAATATTTTAACATCATATGGAAGGAGCTCAATGAAAATGCCTGAAATTTCCAGACAGCAGAAACAATATCTTGCACGGCAGAAAAAAGAAAAACACATTATCCTGGCTGCACGGACACTTCTTTTTGTTCTGTTTATGGGACTTTGGGAAATATCCTCTGATCTTGGATGGATCGATTCCTTTATCTTCAGCAGTCCTTCCCTGATCGCAGAGACCTTTCTTTCCATGTGCAGGGATCAGTCCCTGTTTGCACATATTGCCGTGACACTGGCAGAAACTCTTGTCAGTTTCTTTTTTGTTGTGATCCTGGGCGTAGGAACCGCAGTACTTCTCTGGTGCTCCCGACGGATCGCACGGATCCTGGAGCCATGTCTGGTGGTACTGAACAGTCTCCCGAAATCTGCTCTGGCCCCTCTTCTGATCGTATGGCTTGGTGCCAACGAACGTACCATTGTGGTCGCCGGCATGTCTGTAGCCATCTTCGGTTCCGTTATCAATCTGTACTCCGGCTTCTGCCAGGCAGATCCGGAAAAGCTGAAGCTGATCGAAACTCTGGGGGGACACAAAAAGGAAAAGCTTCTGAAGATCGTCCTGCCCTCCTCCATTCCTCTTATCCTGAGTGTGATGAAGGTCAACATCGGGCTTTGCTTGGTAGGCGTGATCATCGGAGAATTTATCGGTGCCCGAAAAGGCCTGGGATACCTGATCATTTACGGAAGCCAGACATTCAGACTTACATGGGTCCTGATGTCCATTGTGATCCTCTGCATCATTGCCATGCTGCTGTATTTTGCACTTTATCTTATTGAAAAACAGGTCCGGAAACATTAGCTGTAAAAAGGGCGTGTAAAAATGATCTCTCATTTTTTACACGCCTCTTTTGCTCTTATAACCTTTGTTTCAAAGTTTTCCCACGGCAAAGGCCGTGCATAATAAAAGCCCTGGATCTCATCGCAGCTCAGGCTTCGCAGGATCTCCACCTGTTTTGCTCTCTCCACGCCCTCGGCAAGAACCTTCATTCCAAGGCTATGTGCCAGCGAAATGGTATGACGGATCACCTGCTGCCCACGAAAATTCTCTATGTAATCGATCAGACTTTTATCCAGCTTCAGAGTATCGAATGGCAGCTGGTTCAGGCTTGTCATAGATGAATAGCCGGAGCCAAAATCATCCATATGCAGCTCGAATCCTGCATCCACCATCTTCTCTATGAGCTTACTAATCCGATCATTATACAACGTAGCAGTTTCTGTCAATTCAATGGGAACAGAAGAAAACGGAATGCCATTTTCTTCCACGATCTTCACATAACGACAGATCATATTATCGTAATGGATACTGGCACGTGACAGATTCACCGAAATCGGAAGTATCTTTTTCCCTGATCTTATACGTTCCCCCTGGATGCTGCATACCTTTCGGAAAACATATTCATCAAGGCGTACGATCAGACCATCCTTCTCAAAAAGAGGGATAAATTCTCCCGGCGAAACCATAGTTCCTTCCGCTCTCTTCCAGCGCACCAGTGCCTCCGCCCCAACGATTTCTTCTGTCTCCACACTGTATTTCGGTTGCAGGTAGACTACGAATTCTTCATTGCGTATAGCCTCCACGAAAGCATTCTCCATCTGTCCGTTACGGATATGCCTCTGTCTCATCTCATCATCATAAAAAGCGATCTGGTGCTCATAGTCATCCCGGATACTCTTCATGGCCAGAAAAGCCCTGTCACAGATCAGGGTAAAAGGCAGTGTCTTATCCACATTCTCATAGACCCCATAGTTGACCACCAGATTAGGAATCGGTGCTCCGCTCTCGACTCTGTGGATAAATTTCTCCATATCTGCCCTACGGATCTCTTTCTTTCCATATATGATGGCTACAAACTGGTCTCCTCCATATCTGCCCACCGTCCCGTAGCGAACCTGATTTCTATACGTATCTCCCAGATAGGTAAGAACCTGATCACCGGTCTTCTCTCCATAGGTTCCGTTGATCCATTTAAAGTTCTTTATATCTGCCACCACCACATGAAAATCCTGATTCGTATTAAAGCGCATCAGCGTCTTTGCATGATGGAAAAAGGCCTGTCTGATATAAAGCCCTGTAAGATCATCATATTCCAGAGCTGAGAGTACCATCACGGACTCTCTCAGCTTGATCACATTGTTGATCTTACTTTTTAATATACGGACATTATACGGTTTCCGTACAAAATCCACTGCTCCCAGTTCCAGACATCGCACCTCATCCTCCAACCGGTTACTTCCGGTTATGATGATCACAGGCACAGAGGTCAGCATCACATCATCACGGATCAGCTCCAGAAACTGAAATTCATCACATACCGGCACACTCATATCAAGAAGAATTGCAGAAAGGGTTTTGTAATTCTCAGACAGACGCTTCATCCCCTCTGCTTCATTCATCGCAGTGATAACCTCAAAACTGCCCTCCAGATGTTCTGTAAGCGCTTTCCGATCCGTCTCGTCATTCACTACAATAAGAAGTTTTCTTCCGGATGCTGTTCCTCCTGGTTCCAGTACGGCCTCCATCTCACTGTACCGTACATCCATATCCTCATTGGCAAAAGCAAACACCACGGCCTGAAAATCCTCAGCCGTTCCTACCCTGGCACATTTCACATAGAAATATTCAATCCTCCCGTTGCTTCGGCGTACACGATAATGTACCATCAACTGGGGAATCCTTGTAAGACGTTGGCATATCTTCTCAAAATCCATCATCTGATGCATCCGGATCCTGTCCTCTGCCGCAACACTGCTCTCAATATAAATATCCATGATCTTCTCATAGGATTCATCACTGCGAAGTCCCTCCTACACATAAGCTCCACTCTGCCCCTGGAAGCGGCATACCTGGACCTTATGAGTCTCTCTGTCAACAGAGTAGATATTGATAAAATTTTTTCCGAGAACATTAATGATCCCCATAAGAAGCGGATTCTCCATCATTCCGCTGCTGATCTCATCATTCGTCTCTGTATCCGAAAAAACAAGGGCATGTCCTGTCCCGCCGGATTCCAGCGGAATCTCCACAGCATCAACCGAACGCAGGATATTCCGTCCCGGTTCCAGATAGTTCTTCGGACCTTTGATCCCGTTAACGACCGGACAGATCTCACAGGGAGTTTCTCTGTTTCTCAGACAGTGATAGCATTTCTCGCCCCTCTTCAGCTGCGGATAGATCTCACGTGCTGCCAGGTTATAGCTGATAATCTTATAATCCTCATCTATGACATACATTCCCGATGCATTTTTCCCCACGAGCATCACCTCCGGATTCGTAAATTTCTCATAGATCCTTCGTGACAGTTACTGTCTCAAAATCCTTAAATATTCCTTCATTATATACGATTTTTCTGATAACTGCAATTATCTTTCGTATTATTTATTTTTCATATTGGTTTTATTATATTTCGGTTATCAGCGCATCTGAAAAGATTTCCCCCTGAGCGGAACCCCGGCAAGCTCCGCAAGCCTTTTGATCCCGGAATCTGCTATGGATACCGCACTCTCCACATGATTGAAATCTGTGGCACTGTAATCAAACAGGATATTTCCCTGTGCTTCAAACTCCTCGTCCCGTTCCCAGAAAAAGAATCTCATAGGCATACAGTCAAAGGCCCTGATCTCATATCCCACATCACCCTGGGGCAGTTCCCTGCCGTCAAGTTTCTGAAACGCCTCCCTCAATTCCTTTTCATGGCCGGAAAATGTAGCACTGAACACATCCGTCTCTCCGATCTGATACGCCGGCGCAAACGGTCTTGCATTCCTGAGATCTGCAAAAGGGACCCACTTATCCATAATAAAAGCCCCCTCTTTCGCATACCCCAGAAGCGTATAAATATTCAGCATCTCCGTAGTATACGGTTCTCTCTGTCCATCCAGGCTCCGGATGCTGCCGTCTTCCAGACTCACCCCATATCTTCTTCCGAAATGAATGATCGTGAGAAACCCGTTTTCTTCCTTCAGTTCCGGCACCCGTTTATGCAGATCTGCCTGATCCATCTTCAAAAAGCGTTGTGCCCACTCTTCACATAGTTTTACATAGTTGGAAATTCTTTCTTCTTTCATCCTGTCTTCTCCCTGTCTGATATTGATATCCTTTCTCCGCTGTATTCCGGACTTTTTTTACAGAATACACTGCTTTCACATTTTCCGCAAGAATCTTCGCCGATGTATCCGAAATCCGGCTATTTTCAGTGTTACTGTTTTTTCAGCATCCCGGAACCTTCTTAAGCGTTTCTTTTTTTCGACAGATCATCCATCAATTTTCCCAAATCCGTCTAATTTCCCAATATAAAAATAACGTTTTTTTGCACAAAAAACTGGATTTTCTTTTTTAAAAGGTGTATAATATTAACAAAGTTTATTGTTTTTATGGTTAAAGACACCTGGCAGTAAACAAGAAATGAAAGTGAGGATTCGCCATGAAACAAAACAGTATGTTAGCAATGATCCTGGCCGGTGGAAGAGGAAGTCGTCTTCACGAGTTGACGAATAAAGTTGCCAAGCCAGCCGTTGGTTATGGCGGTAAATACCGTATCGTGGATTTTCCGCTCAGTAACTGTGCCAACAGCGGCATTGATGTCGTAGGTGTACTGACACAGTATGAATCAGTTTTACTGAACAGCTATGTAGCAGCCGGTGGCCGCTGGGGCCTTGATGCCAAGGACAGCGGAGTTTATGTACTTCCTCCACGTGAGAAAGCGGATGCCGGTCTGGATGTATACCGTGGAACAGCTGATGCGATCTCTCAGAATATTGATTTCATCGACTCACAGAACCCGGAATACCTTCTGATCCTTTCCGGTGACCACATCTATAAGATGAATTATGCAAAGATGCTTGATGACCATATCCAGCATAAGGCAGATGCGACTATTGCAGTTATCGAGGTTCCCATGAAGGAAGCCAGCCGTTTCGGTATCATGAACACCGGTGAAGATGACCGCATCGTGGAATTTGAAGAGAAACCGGAACACCCGAAGAGCAATCTTGCCTCCATGGGTATCTACATATTCAACTGGAAGCTTCTGCGCAAGCTCCTGCTGGCAGATATCAAAAATCCGGATTCCAATCACGATTTCGGTAAAGACATCATCCCTACACTCCTTGCACAGGACAAGGCGCTCTACGCCTACAAGTTCAAAGGCTACTGGAAGGATGTAGGAACCATCGATTCCCTCTGGGAAGCGAACATGGATCTTCTCAGTCCTAACAGTGAACTGGATCTTAACGATCCTACCTGGAAAATCTACACTGAGGATGCTACCTCTCTTCCACAGTATATCTGTGATACCGCTGTGATCAACACTGCTTTCATTACTCAGGGCTGTGTTGTAGAAGGTGAAATCACCAACTCCGTACTTTTCACAGGCGTCAAGGTCGGTCCTGGTGCCAAGATCATCGACAGTGTCCTGATGCCGGGTGTTGTTGTTGAAACAGGTGCCGTTGTCCAGCGTGCTCTCGTTGCAGACGGAGTCGTAATCGGTGCCAATGCTCGTGTCGGTTCCAAGGACAGTGAGCACATCGAACTTGTATCAAAACGTGTAAAGGGGGCTGAGTAATATGTTTAAAGCATTTGGAATCGTGAATTCCTCAGAAAGAAATATCCATGTGGAGGGGCTTCAGGACTACCGTGCGATCGGCGCCTTTTCATTTCTCGGAAGATATCGTGTCATCGACTTCCCAATCTCAAATATGACCAACAGTGGAATTGAGTACATTCAGGTCTATGTAAAGAACAAACCCCGTTCTCTTGTAGAACATCTCGGAACCGGACGTCACTACAACATCAACTCCAAGAGCGGTAATCTCCAACTCCTCTTTTCAGAGCATTCCGGAGTCAACGATATCTATAACACCGATATCGACAACTACTACTCCAATCTGGAGTGCATCGAAACAGTTCATTATCCGTATGTTGTTATCGCTCCGAATTACATGATCTACACCACCGACTATTCCAAGCTGATCGATGCCCATATCGAATCCGGTGCAGATGTGACCATGCTTTATCATTCCGTTGATAATGCCAAGGAGAACTATCTGAACTGCCACATCCTGAACCTGAACCGTCAGAAGGGTGTTCTCTCCATTGAGCACAACCACGGCAATGCAAAGAACCGCAACATTTTCATGGATACCTACGTAATGAGCAAGGAGCTTTTCATCAGCCTCATCCATAAGGCAAAAGAGATTTCCTCTCTTTATACCCTTGCAGACGTGATCAATGCCGGCTGCAGAGACGGTGAGCTGGATGTACGTGGTGTATCCCATCGCGGATATTTTGCATCGATCACTGATTTCAAGAGCTATCACGATGCAAATATGGATCTGATCGACTACAAAACTGCAACCGATCTTTTCCATGATAACTGGCCGATCTATACACGCACCAACAACTCCTGTCCGACCCATTATTTTGACACAGCCAATGTTTCCAACTCCGTTATCTCCAACGGCTCCATGATCGAGGGAACTGTAGAGAATTCCATTGTCGGACGTGGCTGTACCATCAAAAAGGGCGCTGTTATCAAGAACTGTGTAGTTCTTGCAGACTGCACCATCGGTGAGAATGTCCATATCGAAAATCTGGTGGTAGACAAGCATGCCAAGATCACGCATGCCAAGGAGATCATCCGTCCTGCGGATGAGCCAGGCTACATCAAACGTAACGATACACTGTAATATTCATATATAATAAGGCCTCCGGTTCCTGTGTTACGAACCGGAGGCCTTATTTATCTCTGTACTCAGCTAAGCATATGGATCCATCATTTCAGAACAGACTGGATCCATTTCAACGCATTATCCTTATTCTTCACATTACCCGGAAGGCAGATGCACACCGGATCATATCTCAGGCCAAATTCCTGAGCAACACTACTGCTGCCGTCAAGCTCCAGATGCTGATCATCCACAGCGCCCAGAGACTCAAACACCTCATCTCCAAACGTTTCCCTGAGATCTGCATACATTCCGCTGTCCTTCTCATGTTCATAGAGTTCCTTCGGCATGATCAGGACATCAACGGTAGCACTCTGGATTTCCGTCACATATGCGATCCTGGCATAGTAATCAAAATCCTCTCCTGTCTCGTCCGTCATCAGATTCTGCGCCACACTGACTTCTGCATATTTATCCTCTGTTCCCAGTGTCTTCAAAACATCCTCTTCCACCTTCTCAGAGTCATAATTCCCTGCATTCACCACCGCAATGGAAAGCACCGTCTTCATCTGTGCGTGACGATAAATATTCACTCCCAGACAGACTCCGCCAATGGCAAGAAGCACGCACAGCATATGTATCTTATAATACATCCAGATATACTGAATCTTCTTACCTGTTCCCATTCCCTTCAGTTTCTCTTTTTCGATCCGGCGGCGTTCCTTCTTCGTCAGATCAGTTTCGTTGGGCATCTCCGGATTCAGTACACTCTCATCGTGTCCGTCACTGCCGGCCTCCGCTCTGTTTTGTAAATCCATAAAAATCTCCTTTTTCTTTCATGTCTCAGTATTTTTTACCCTGAAGCGGGATATTCCAGTCGCTTTCCCCGCATCCTCCGGGTGGGTGCTGTGACTTATTAATAAAGGATATTTTAGCATATTTTGGTACAAAATCACAGCGCATAAATATGAAAATACCATAAACTCTTCTATTTCCGGCAGATCTTCATTCCATATCCATACATTACCGCCACAGCAGTCACAAGAACACAGACCATCACCGGTCTCATCCACAGATATAAAAGATTTTTCTCAATTCCAGCTGCCACAGCCACATCCTTCAGGATATCCGCCACACAGAGATGGAACAGATAAATAAAAAATGCATATTTCTGACCGATGGCTACCGGAAGCTCGGGCACTTTCCGATTCTTTCCCATGATCGCAATGAGAAAAAGGCCAACAGCCATAAATACTGAACCCAGAAACAATTCCAGTTTGCCAAAATACCGGTATTCCAGCAGACTTGCGATCCCGCCGCCAGCTGCCATGCCATACAAAAGAAACACTTTTTTTCCGGCAAACCAGGCTTCCAGCTTTTCCTGATGTCTGTGTATCAGATGTCCCAACATAAAAAACGGAAATCCGGTAAACAGATAGTTTCGAAACTGCATAACACGGAAATGCTTTTCCGGGAACAGGAAGATCGAAAATTCCTCCATTCCGAAATGGATCAGAAGAAGCACCGGTATCAGAACATATGCCTGCTTACAAATCCGGAATCTTGCTGCCAGGGCAAAAAGAAGATAACAATAGAGCAGTGCCGGGAGAAACCACAGATGCCATTTCACCTGAGAGCTGTTATTATATAGAAGAAACTGGCGGATATGTTCCCCCGAAACCAGAGCTTCCAGCCATTCCTTCTGGCTTGCTCCATCGATGTGGTTCTGGATCAGCTCCCACAGACAGCAGACCGGAAATGCCACAAGCATCAGCTTCAGAACATGCCGGATCTTTTTTCCGGTTCTTATAAATTCCGTATCATCGCCACGGAAACAAAAATATCCGGATACCATAAAAAACACAGGTACTGCAAATCTGGCAAGTACATTGGCTATGATTCCGGCATTTCCCGGAAAATGGACGTGAAGAAGCACAACTGCATAAGCACAGATCGCCTTTACCATATCCAGAGTACGGTTTCGCATAAAAATTACTCCTTTTTATATCGAACGCTTATCCCGGAAATATGATTCCGGGGTTCCCTTTTTTTCGAAACGATATACTAACAAACCAGCAGAATTTTGTCAATGCTGTTTTTCTCCTGTACGGTTTGCTCTTATACGTTTTACTCTTGTACGGCTTCCGGATCTGAATTATAATTCTTTTATGACTTCTATGACAGGATGTTTGTTATTTCCTCAGAAAGGATTCTATTTTTTATGAAAAAAGACGGCTACTATTCTTCCGGCGAATTTGCACGCATGGCACACGTAACTCTGCGTACTGTCCGCTATTATGATAAACAGGATATCCTGAAACCCTCTCTCGTCACCGAATCCGGCGCACGTTTTTATACAGACGAGGATTTTGCAAGGCTTCAGCAGATCCTCCTTCTGAAATACCTGGGCTTTTCCCTGGATGACATCCGTGAAATGACCATCGGTGATTCCGATTATCATTTCATGCTGAATTCTCTGAATATCCAGCTTCGTCTGGTCCGTGACCGGATCGAACAGATGCAGCTGGTGGAAAAAGCAATCCAGGATACCGCACAGATGATAAAGGAACAGCACACCATTGACTGGAGCCAGATGCTGAACCTGATCCACCTGACCGGCATGGAAAAAAGCCTCAAGAATCAGTATCAGAATGCCACCAACATTTCCTCCAGGATCAATCTCCACAGCCTGTACTCCCAGAACAAACAGGGATGGTTTCCCTGGATCTTTGAGCAGTGCCGGATCTCACCTGGTCTTCGTATTCTGGAGCTGGGCTGCGGGGACGGAACGTTATGGACCGACAACCTTTCCCTTCTACCGGAGGATATCTCCATCACACTTTCCGATATTTCCAGCGGTATGCTCCGCGATGCCAGACGAGCCATCGGTTCCTCGGATACCCGGTTTGCATTCCGGGCCTTTGACTGCAGAAAAATCCCCTGCAAGGACGAAAGCTTTGATCTGGTGATCGCCAATCACGTGCTTTTTTACTGTGATGATATTCCCTCCGTCCTGAAGGAAGTCCGCCGTGTCCTCGCTCCCGGCGGAAGATTTCTCTGCAGTGCTTACGGAAAGGCACATATGCAGGAGGTCAGCCAGCTGGTGCAGGATTTTGATGAACGGATCGTGCTTTCCGCAGACCGGCTTTATGAGCGGTTCGGACGTGAAAACGGCCAGAGTATCCTGGCGCCTTTTTTCCCAAAGGCTCAGTGGCTTTCTTATGAAGACTGCCTTCTGGTCCAGGATGCGGAGCCGCTGATCTCCTACGTCCTCTCCTGCCACGGCAACCAGAATCAGTATATCCTGGACCGTTACAAGGAATTCCGGGCCTACACCGCCAGAAAAACTGCCAAAGGATTCCGCATTACCAAGGATGCCGGCGTATTTCTTTGTGAAAAATAGCCAAAAATAAAAAATATGAAAAAAGCTCTTGAAGGTGACCTTGCGTCACCTTTTATAATACAGTTACAGTAACAAAGTTATGTGCAGGCACGACTTATGCTGCACATCATCACGCAAAGGAGAAAACATATGAAAGGAATTATTTTAGCCGGAGGCTCCGGAACACGTCTTTACCCGCTTACCATGGTGACCTCCAAACAGCTTCTGCCGATCTTTGACAAACCGATGATCTACTATCCTATGTCTGTTCTTATGAACGCAGGCATCCGTGATATCCTGATCATCTCCACCCCGCAGGATACCCCGAGATTTAAGGAGCTTCTCGGTGACGGCCATCAGTTCGGTGTCAACCTTACCTATGCTGTACAGCCAAGCCCGGACGGACTTGCTCAGGCATTTATCATCGGCGAGGAATTCATCGGCAACGACACCGTATGTATGGTCCTTGGTGACAACATTTTCGCAGGACATGGCCTCAAAAAGCGCCTGAAAGCTGCTGTAGACAACGCAGAAACAGGCAAAGGTGCCACTGTTTTCGGATACTATGTAGATGATCCGGAGCGTTTCGGCATCGTGGAATTCGACCAGAACGGAAAAGCGGTTTCCATTGAAGAGAAACCGGAAAAGCCAAAAAGCAACTACTGTGTAACCGGTCTCTACTTCTACGACAACAAGGTTGTAGAGTACGCAAAAAATCTGAAGCCAAGCGCAAGAGGCGAGCTTGAGATCACAGACCTGAACCGTATCTACCTTGAGAAGGGACAGCTGAACGTTGAGCTTCTGGGCCAGGGCTTCACATGGCTGGATACCGGTACACACGAAAGCCTTGTAGAGGCAACCAACTTCGTAAAAACCATGGAGCAGCATCAGCACCGCAAGATCGCATGCCTTGAGGAGATTGCTTACTTAAACGGCTGGATCACAAAGGAGGACGTGCTCAAGGTTTACGAAATCCTTAAGAAAAACCAGTATGGCCAGTATCTCAAGGATGTTCTGGACGGAAAATATCTGGACGCGCTTCACTAAGCCGATCTGATTTTCCGACACTGCATTTACCTGCGGACTCCGTTTCGACGGAATCCGCATAAGATCAATCATTTATTATAATAAAGGAGATTTTTTATGACAATCATCGTTACCGGCGGCGCCGGATTTATCGGAAGCAACTTTATTTTTCATATGATGGAGGCTCATCCGGATTACCGTATCGTATGCCTGGACTGCCTGACCTATGCCGGAAACCTTTCCACTCTTGCACCGGTCATGGACAAGCCGAACTTCCGCTTTGTAAAAGAAAGCATCACAGACCGTGACGCTGTTTACAAGCTTTTCGAGGAGGAGCATCCGGACATCGTGGTAAACTTCGCAGCTGAGAGCCACGTAGACCGTTCCATCGAAAACCCGGAGGTATTCCTTGACACCAACATCAAGGGTACTGCTGTTCTCATGGATGCCTGCCGTAAATACGGAATCCAGCGTTATCATCAGGTTTCCACAGACGAGGTTTACGGAGATCTTCCTCTTGACAGACCGGACCTCTTCTTCACAGAGGAAACTCCGATCCATACAAGCAGCCCGTACAGTTCCTCCAAAGCAGGTGCTGACCTTCTTGTTCTCGCATACCACAGAACCTACGGCCTGCCTGTGACCATCAGCCGCTGCTCCAACAACTACGGCCCGTATCACTTCCCGGAAAAGCTGATCCCGCTGATGATCGCCAACGCTCTGAACGACAAACCACTCCCGGTTTACGGAAAGGGTGAAAATGTCCGCGACTGGCTCTATGTTGAGGATCACTGCCGTGCCATCGACCTGATCATCCACAAAGGACGTGTAGGCGAGGTTTACAATGTAGGCGGACATAACGAGATGAAAAACATCGATATCGTAAAACTGATCTGCAAGGAGCTTGGCAAACCGGAAAGCCTGATCACACATGTAGCAGACCGTAAAGGCCATGACATGCGCTACGCCATCGACCCGACCAAGATCCACAACGAGCTTGGATGGCTTCCTGAAACAAAATTCGCAGACGGAATCAAAAAGACCATCAAATGGTACCTTGACAACAAGGAATGGTGGGAAACCATCATCTCCGGTGAGTATCAGAACTACTACGAAAAAATGTATGGAAACCGCGAGGAGGTTAAAGCATGAGATTTTTCGTAACAGGTGTTGGCGGCCAGCTTGGCCATGACGTAATGAATGAACTGTCCGGCCGTGGACATGAAGGCGTAGGAAGTGACATTGCTCCTTCCTACAGCGGCATCGCTGATGGTACTCCTGTTACCACCATGCCTTATGTGCAGCTTGATATCACAGATAAAGAAGCGGTAGCAAAAACCATCCGTGAGGTAAAGCCTGATGCAGTGGTACACTGTGCCGCATGGACAGCCGTAGATGCTGCAGAGGACGAGGAAAACCGTGAAAAGGTACGTCTTGTCAATGTTGTAGGAACACAGAACATTGCGGACATCTGCAAGGAGCTTGGTATCAAGATGATGTATATTTCCACAGACTACGTTTTTGACGGCCAGGGAACCACACCATGGGATCCGGACTGCAAGGACTACGCTCCACAGAACGTATACGGTCAGACCAAGCTTGACGGTGAGCTGGCCGTATCCGGCACTGTAGATAAATTCTTTATCGTACGTATTGCATGGGTATTCGGCAAAAACGGCAAAAACTTTATCCGTACCATGGTAAATCTGGGAAAAACCCATGACAAGCTTACCGTAGTCAGTGACCAGATCGGAACTCCGACCTACACCTACGACCTTGCACGTCTTCTGGTAGACATGGTCGAGACAGAGAAATACGGCTACTATCACGCAACCAACGAAGGCGGCTTCATCAGCTGGTATGATTTCACTAAAGAGATCTTCCGCCAGGCTGCTGCCCTCGGCCACAAGGAATACGAAAAAGTAGAGGTATCTCCTGTCACAACTGCAGAGTACGGCATTTCCAAGGCTGTACGTCCATTCAACAGCCGCCTGGATAAATCCAAGCTTGTAAAAAACGGCTTCCAGCCACTTCCAACATGGCAGGATGCCCTGGAAAGATATCTGAAAGAGATCCTGTAAAAAAAATCCATCGGTGATCGCCGGTGGATTTTTTTCGTTCTGTTTCTCATGAAAAAACAGCCGTTGGAAAGCTTTACGCTTCCCCGGCTGTTCTTATGCTAAAATTTAATAATTTTATCTTACTGCTGTGCAACAGTTCCGTCTGCTGCCTGGGCATCTGCTGTGCCATCCTGTGTGGCATCTGCAGTCTCACCCTGTGCTTCTGCTGTACTTCCCTCTGTAGCTGCCTGTGCATCATTATCCGTAGCTGCTGCCGCTGATGTTGCACTGTCTGCCTCCTCCTGGGAAACAGTCTCTCCGTCACGAACCTTCTTCATCATGGCCTCCGCCTTCTGAACGGTAGACTCATCCGGAATCATAACGTAAGCCTTCTGGCTCATAGAATACGGCTTCTGTGTGTCACCGGTACCATTTACACTGTAGCTTACGATGTTCCAGTCACCGCCGTTGTTCAACTGCTGCTGGAGCAGTCTGGCGATCTCCTCGTAGGAGATATTGGTCTCAAAGCATCCCTGGATGCTGGAAAGAACAGAAGAATAATTCTTCAGAAGCTCCGGTGAAAGAGCCTTGTTGATCACACCCTTGATCACTGCCATCTGGTTCTTGCCACGCTGACGGTCGCCCTCTTTAAAGGCATAACGCTCACGGCTGAATACCAGAGCCTGCTCACCGTTCAGGTAGTTCTCTCCCTGATTGAAGTGATATCCTGTCTCATTCTTGGAATCAAAGTCATAGTCAGAATAAACAGTAACTCCGCCAAGCGAATTGATCAGCTGCTCAAATCCCGCAAAGTTGATACGGAAATAATAGTTGATATCCTCATTATAAAGCATTCCCAGAGTATCCATACATACATTGATACCATAGATACCTGCATGTGTCAGCTTATCTCTCTGTCCGCCTGAAATAGAAAGCGGTACAAAATAATCACGAGGTGTGGAAACCAGAAGCACCTGTCTGGTAGCTGTATTTACCGTAGCAATGATATTGGAATCGCTTCGGCTCTTTGCAACAAGGCCGCTGCGGCTGTCGATACCACTGATAAAGATGGTATATACAGAACCGTCATTGGTACTCTCTTCAGCCTTCGCCTCTGTCTCCTGCGGTTCAATGGTCGTCTCCACCTTCTTCACGGTCAGCTCTTTGATCCTGGAAGAAATATCGGAATATCCATCCATCTCTTCAATAACACTTAAATATGCGCTGTTCAGCACGATCGCACCTGTCTGTCCGTTCAGAAGACCATCAACCAGCTCTGTAAGTCCTGCATACTCCTGGACCTGCACAGTCTTGCCTGTCTCGGAATCCACTTCCTGGATAGCCTTGTCCGAATTGGCTCTGTCAAGATCTGTCAGCACACCATACACATAATCTGCTGTAGCCTCTATGGAATCTGCAGAATCATCTGCACGGACATAAATGCCGACCTCCGTAACCTCTGTGTTCACACCGGAAATCCCTGCCAGTGTGGAATGTGTCTTATAAACATACATACTTCCGAGAATGAATACTGCTGCAAAAACTGCTGCCAGGATCACTCCCACTACAAATCTTATCTTACCATCCGTACTCCATACAAGCGCTCCGACGATCACGATCAGGACCAGCATTACCAGTCCGATCACTGCAATGAACTTCGTCGGGATCACCTTCATATTCAGAAGCATGACCGCAAATACGATTGCTGTGATCAGAACCACAAGCGTCACGATCAGCCCTGGGATATGTTTTCCCATTTTTCTCATATGCAATCCTCCATTTTTGATGGTACAGAGAATATTACATATGGACACTCTCTGTACAGATTCAAATATCCTAATCATTTTACGCTTTTTTACTGATAAAAGCAAGAAATATCGTAAATCGCCAAATGCAAAAACAGTTCCGTGATATCATGATCCTTTTATGCTCTCACGATGTCACGGAACTGCCGCTAAAATGTTCCTTCTGTGAAATGAATCTCCTTATTCCACGGTAACACTCTTGGCAAGATTTCTCGGCTTATCCACATCCAGACCTTTATTTACACTGACATAGTAGCCCAGAAGCTGCAGCGGGATCACTGCCAGCGAAGTTGCAAAATGCGGATCTGTTTTCGGGATATAAACCGTAAAATCTGCAGTATCCTCGATATTATAGTTTCCAAACGTAGTAAGCCCCATCAGATACGCTCCACGGCTTCTGCACTCCACCATGTTGCTGACTGTTTTCTCATAAAGCTCCGGCTGTGTCAGGACACCGATCACAAGGGTGCCGTCCTCGATCAGGGAAATGGTGCCATGCTTCAGCTCGCCAGCCGCATACGCCTCAGAATGGATGTAGCTGATCTCCTTCATCTTAAGGCTGCCCTCAAGGCTGATGGCATAATCGATCCCTCTTCCGATAAAAAAGATATCCTTTGCATTGGCCTGCTTGGAGGCAAACCACTGAAGCCTTTCCTTATCCTCGATGATCCTGCCGATCTTGTCCGGAAGTGTCTTCAGTTCCTTAATGTAGGACTCACACTGCTCCTCTGAGATCTTTCCGCGGACCAGTGCCATCTGCAATGCCAGCACATAGGAAGCGATCAGCTGTGTACTGTACGCCTTGGTGGTAGCAACCGAGATCTCCGGTCCTGCAAGTGTGTAGAATACATGATCCGCCTCTCTTGCAATGGAAGAGCCGACCACATTGACGATAGCCAGTGTGCGGATCCCCTTCTCCTTACATTCCCGAAGCGCAGCCAGACTGTCCGCAGTCTCACCGGACTGACTGATGATCACTGCCAGGCCATCAGGATCCAGAAGCGGCTTCCGGTAACGGAACTCCGAAGCAAGCTCCACACGCACCGGAAGACCTGCAAGATCCTCGATCACATACTGTGCAGCCATTCCCACATGGTAAGCAGAGCCACAGGCCACGATATAAACCTGGCTGATGCTGCGGATCCTCTCATCATCCAGACCGATCTCTGTCAGATCCAGCTTGTCCTCCCGGATAACGGAATTCAGTGTATCTGCGACTGCTTTCGGCTGCTCATGGATCTCCTTCATCATGAAATGCTCAAAACCGGCTTTCTCCGCTGCCTCTGCATCCCACTCAATGATCTTAGGCTCCTTCTCGATCTCCTCGCCATCCAAATTGTAAAAAGTGATCTCACCCGGTTTTACACATGCCAGCTCCAGATTTCCGATATAATAAACATTTCTTGTATACTTCAGGATCGCAGGAACATCCGATGCGATATAGGATTCTCCATTCTCCACACCCAGGATCATAGGGCTGTCTTTTCTCGCTACAAAGATCTCTTCCGGATAATCACGGAACATCATTGCCAGCGCATAGGAACCACGGATACGCACCATGGCATGACGCACTGCCTCAACCGGAGATCCGCCGTATTTCTGGTAGTAATAATCCACCAGCTTCACAGCAACCTCCGTATCTGTGGAAGAATAAAAAGAATATCCCCTGCGGAGAAGCTTCTCCTTAAGCTCCTGGTAATTCTCGATAATGCCGTTATGCACAGCTGCCACATTTCCGTTATCACTGACATGAGGATGGGCATTGACCTCTGATGGTTCTCCGTGAGTTGCCCAGCGGGTATGACCGATCCCGCACATACCCGGAACAGATTCACCTGCGTTCGTTTTCTCCAGAAGGACCTTCAGACGGCCCTTCGCCTTAATGATCTCGATATCCTTTTCCCCGTCACGCACTGCGATGCCGGCGGAATCATATCCTCTGTATTCCAGTTTGGAAAGCCCGTCCAGAAGGATGGGTGCTGCCTGATGCCCGCCTGTAAAACCTACAATTCCACACATGATTTTTTTCTCCTCTTATTGCATTTTTATATTCTTCTGACTGCTCCGTTCTTCAGACACCTGCGGTCTGCATCCAGGACATCACTCTGCCACATGCCCCTTCTTACGGACGATCTCAACCACCTGGTCCACATATTTTCTGCAAAGCTCCTCACTCTCTGCCTCAACCATAACACGGAGCAGAGGTTCTGTGCCGGATTCTCTCACCAGGATCCTTCCGGTGTCTCCAAGCGCCTCAGCCACACGCTCTACTGCTGCCTGCACATCCACATCTACCTGCGCTACTGCCTTGTCATGGACACGCACGTTCTCAAGAACCTGGGGATAGATCGCCAGATCAGCGGTAAGCTCACTGAGCTTTTTCTTCCTTGCCATTATAACTTCCATCATCTTCAGACTTGTAAGGATGCCATCCCCGGTAGATGCATACTTGGAAAAAATAATATGCCCGGACTGCTCACCACCAATACGGCAGCCATTCTGCATCATATATTCATAAACATATTTATCCCCTACTGCTGTCTTCGCATACTCGATATCAAGAGCATCAAAAGCCTTGTAAAGGCCAAAATTGGACATTACCGTGGTTACAACCGTATTGGTGAGAAGCTTTCCGCGCTCCTTCATGTAACGACCGTACACATAGAGGATCGCATCTCCGCTGACCACATTTCCCTTCTCATCCACACAGAGACAGCGGTCCGCATCTCCGTCGTAGGCAAAACCAACATCCAGCCCCTTCTCCACTACAAGCTTCTGAAGACCCTCGATATGGGTGGAACCGGCATTGTTATTGATATTGGTACCATCCGGCTCAGCATTGATCACATAAGTCTTCGCTCCCAGCGCATCAAAAACCGCCTTTGCGATATTCCATGCACTTCCGTTGGCACAGTCCAGACCAATCCTCATTCCCTTAAAGGAATATACTCCCAGGGAGATCAGATATCCTATGTAACGGTTCCGGCCTGCAGAATAATCCACCGTCCTGCCGATTTCACCGCCCTTTGTAAAAGGAATCTCACGCCATTTCTGTCCGAACAGCTGAAGACGGTCATCCAGATAATCCTCCACCAGCGCGATGATCTCCTCTTCCATCTTCTCACCCTGGCCATTAATCAGCTTGATCCCGTTATCATAATAGGGATTATGGCTGGCAGAGATCATAATACCACAGTCAAAGCCATCGGTACGGGCAACATAAGCCACAGACGGCGTTGTTGTCACGTGGAGAAGATAAGCATCCGCTCCGGACGCCACCAGTCCGCCAACCAGCGAATACTCAAACATATAGCTGGAACGTCGGGTATCCTTGCCGATCACGATCCTGGCCGCAGCCGTCTCCCCCGCTCTTCTGCGCAGCTCATTATAATACCATCCCAGAAAACGCCCGATCTTAAATGCATGATCCGCAGTCAACGAAACACCCGCTTCTCCACGGAAGCCATCTGTACCAAAATATTTTCCCATTTCTAGCTCTCCTTTGTATGTTAATATTTATAACTTATCTTATATATTGATGTGTCATACAGATTGATCAGAATTGTTCTTATCTTTCTGTATGAACATCAATAATATTATCTATATTTCCAGCAGATTTACAGCCTCTGAACAGCCACTTTACATCGCTTCTTACAAAAAGCAACTCCATACGCCAGAATATTATTTCTTCCTTCATTACGTAACCGTTCATCGTACCGCTTTTCTCTGATCTGTGCCAGCGCTCTTTCACATGCATTTTGCAGTCCTGAAAAAGTCTGAGAATACTTCAGCTCGATAACGATCCCGGCATCCGGATCTTCCGGTTCTGCCAGAATATCTGCAAAACCATCTCCAGATTCCGCATTAGACTGAACAAGCCAGTTTGGATTACTACGCAAAAGCCCCAACAAAAGTCCATGATAAAAAATTTCTTTTTCTTCATTTCGTCCTTTTGTATCAAAAATACTGATCGTATTTCCCAGAATCTTTGTAAGGCGTTCCTCAATCTCACCTGCATTCCCTTCTTTTATTGCTTTCAGCAGATTTTTCGTCGGCTCCGCCTCTTTCAGCACTGCGCGGTCAAACCATTCCTTTATCTGAAGCACATAAACTTCTCTTATCTCCCTGTTCGGAATGGTCAGACGATACACTCCCCGTTCGGTCTTCCCTGACTGTGTAAGATATCCTGTAGTAAATAATACACTCCAGAGATTATCCAGACTGTTATCGATTTCATCATAGGTCAACTCCATACGGACCGTTTTCTCAATAGACTCACCTGCGATCAGACGCTCTATCTCATCTCTTGTAGTCTTATCTGCCCTGTCAATAAATCTCCTTACCAGTTCATTCCCACTGGTATTGATCCAGTAAGACAGCGGCTCCGCATCCGGATTCCCACACAGACAATCTACATGATTGATCACATCCCATGGGCAGTACACATCCGTATTTCCAAAATGATATCCATCATACCATTCCTTTGTTTCGGAAAGATGATCCTCCATGCCATATGCTGTAAGCAATCTGCAGACCTCATCATCTGTGAAACCAAAATGCTCATCAAATCGATGGTCCGTGATCGAAAGCACTTTGAAGTTATTAAGTCCTGTAAAAATACTCTCTTTAGACACGCGAAGACACCCTGTTAATACTGCAAAATACAGAGAATCGTTAGTCTTAAGTGCCTGTCCGAACACACCACGTATCATGAGCACCATTTCTTTATAATATCCATGCTGAAAAGCCTTATCCAGAGGAACATCATATTCATCTATAAGAATGATCGTCTTCTGCCCATAATGCTTATGCAACAGCTGAGACAATATCTGCAACGCAGAAGAAAGAATATTTTCATCCATAGAATATCGGCCATTCTCCACAGAGATCAATGTACGATATATATCTTTATCCGTTTCTGTCAGTCTGTCACTCTCCAATAAAAACAGAAAACGACTGGCCTCTCTGCCTACCAGTTCTGTCAGCTGATAGCGTGCATTCTCAAAGGTAAGTCCATCAACATTCTTCAGCGATAAAAACACTACCGGAAATTTCCCCATATACTGTTCACACAGTTCTTGTTTCCGGGAAATATAAAGACCTTCAAACAGCGCTTCATCTGCCCCGATCTCGAAGAAACAACGAAGCATACTCATATTCAATGTTTTCCCAAAACGCCGAGGTCTCGTAAAAAGATTTACTTTCCCCCACTGATCGATCAGTTGTTCGATAAGCCTAGTCTTATCTACATAATAAAAATCCGCCTGACGAATTTCCTGAAAATTCTCAATTCCCACCGGTAGCTTCGGTCTCTTCATATTCCGCGTTCCACTCCCTTTCAATGCGAAAAATCATATACAAATATGCCAATCGCCACGTGATTCGTGCTTTCAGAGTAGCACAATACGCTCTTTTTGTCTATTGATTTATTTCGACTCCGTTCGACAAACATATCCGCTTTACCTGCGAAGCTCTGAAGCTTTTTCACAAAATCCTCTTTCCAAAAGCAATGAACTATGTTACCCTGAAAATGGATCAGATGATAAAATAACTCTGATCACATAACAAGATCGAAGGTGGTGAAACCTATGGGTACAAAGAATACCATCACCAAAGATTACATGGCTGACAACCCACAGAGAAGCAAAGCAATGGCCCTCCACATCCGGAGAATATCTCACCGGCTTCTACAAGGATGACCGGCTGATCCCGGTCATAACCACAGTCGTGTACTTCGGTTCCGACACCTGGAACGCTCCCAGGAGCCTCCACGAAATGCTCTCTGTCCAGGGCCCCGAAATTCTTTCCATGGTCCCGGATTACCGGATCAATCTCTTCTCACCCGCCGAGATAAAAGATGAAGAACTTGACAAACTCCAGAGCAATCTCAAAGAAGTCATGCTCTTCATCAAATACTCCAAAGATAAACGGAAGCTTCAGGAACTCACATCACAGACCCCTGGCTTCCGCTCACTCGAGCTCAAAGCAGCCCGAGTCATTGACTCCATAACCGGTATCAATTTACGTTTCACAGAAACAGAAGGGAGTGTTAATATGTGTCAGGCTGTTCAGGAAATGTGCGATGATGCACGCGCCGAAGGTCTATCCCAAGGTCACGCCCAAGGCCTTCAGGACCAGGCTTTGCTCACTGCACAACGCATGCTGCAGGATTCCAAGTTCTCACCTGAGGATATCAGCAGATTCTCAGGGGTGCCACTTGAGGATGTTCTGAAATTGCGGGAGAAATGATGATTTGAGAAAATGCTCAGGAAGCGTGAGGCTTCCTGGGCATTTTAAATTTCTTTAACATTCTCAGCCAACACCAGGAACCCAAAACAGCTCCCATCATACATCCAAACCCATTGTGGATAATATCATCAAACTCAAACAATCCTCGACAGGTGATCAACTGCAATAATTCTATCACAAACGATGTTCCCATTCCAATCACCAAACCTCTTTTCCAGTTGATTCTCTTATCTAAAGCAACTGGCAATAAACAGCCATACGGCATCAATAATATGCAATTTAGAATATTTTCCTTCAGCATCTCATTGTCATAATATACAAAAAATGCTTTCCAGGACCAGAATATGTGAAGTTCATATTGAGGATATGCCTGTGGAATGCGGGTAAAAACTGTAGATTCCAATACCGTCCAAATATATATATATATTGCGATATATGCCAGACTTTGTGAAAAACTAATTTTGTTACTTTTGTATGACTGTTTTATAATCCGGCTAAAACATAATAAAAATACGAAAAACCACCAAAACCCTGCTATTCCCCAACTGGGATTTTGTTTAGTAATTGTTTCATAAATATCCATTTTAATTCATAAATTATCTCTCAATCTCTGTAAAAGATATCTCTTGTATATACTCATTCTCTTTTATATCGTCCAGACATTTATCATATCTATTTGCAATAATTGCCTGGCTCTTTAAATACTTCAAGATCATTTACAACTTTGCTTCCCCAAAATGTCTCTCCGTCCTCTAATGTTGTCGCATAAATAATGTATATTCAATATGATAAATCCCATATTTTGAGTGTATCTTCTCTACTTATTGCATTTAATTTTGATGTACGTCTAATAATATCCATCATTTTTTTTATTTCCGTGCGTGTATATCCACCCTTTATCCATCGTATCTTTAGAATTTGTATTAAACTGAATTTCCATATATTCCATATAAATACAGAATAAAATTGTTTCATATCAACAATTCTATATGCATAATAACCTGCCATTTTTCCCGGTTGTATTCCGTTTTTATTACTCGTAGCGCTTACTTTATGATATACTAAGGTTTTATTTATACACTTTCCTTTAACATGATTTTTTTTCATTCTCCAACAGAAATTAAAATCTTCTTCTCCATGAAAGAAATCATCTGATAAAGTACCATACTTTTTTATCACTGAGGATCGTATAAATAATGCACACCCAGTAATAAATTCAGCATCAATAATATCTGGCATTTTTTTTAGTTCTTTTTCTGAATAATATTTTCTCAATCCCCATGGTCTGAGTTTCCCACCGCAATTCCATAATAACGTATGATCATAATAATTATCAATCCTACAACTTGCATAACCTATTGTTAAATCTTCATTTAACAAACAAATCATTTTTTCAATGAAATCCGGTTGCACTACTGTATCATTATTCAAAAGTAAAATATACGCATAATCTTCATAAATTGTCCGGATAACCTTATTATTTCCACCGGCAAATCCCGCATTATCATTTGACAGAATAAGAAGATTTCCTTTTACTTTATTTCTTTCAAATATATCATCTGAATATATGCTGAAGTCTTCTCTACTACTGATATATCTTTTTAGAATATCAGTTTCTTCTTTCCGGGAAGCATTATCAATAATATAAATATCATAATCAAAATTTGTTATTGTGTTATCCAAAGACTCAATACACTCAATCGTGTCAGATGAACCATTATAATTTAATAATATAATCGCTAAACTTTTCAAACTTGTCACTTCCTCCTCAGATACTCTAACCTGTCAAAGTATTTATTTATTTGTATTGTTAAAAATAAAGCTCATATTCTTTCTATTAAAAAATATGAATATTACAACTGCCATAGTATAAATTAATAGCCCTATTATTTGAGAAGGCAGTATGGTCGTAATCACAAATACTACAGTCATTATAATTTCACCAAAAAAGTTTCTTATATCAAATATATTTAGTGTCTTCATAACAACAAATTCTGATAAAACAGAACATATCATAATAGCAGTAACGATAGATACCAACAACATTTTTAGATCATTAACTATATAAGCACTGATAGAAAACATTAAAATGGCAATTCCTACTGAAATCAAATTGATAACAAACATCGTTTTTTCTTTTCTTAAAGCTTTCAAATAATTATTTGTTAATAAGCTTATTTTTGACGTAAAAATTATAATTGGCAATAATATTCCAAGATAGATCAAACTATTATCATATGATGGCAACCATTTTTTTAAAATCCAACATCCCGGATAATAGAATATTAATATCGTAATCAACAAAGGATTTATCGCTGCTCTTATTTTTTGATACAATCCTGGTAAATTTTGCTTATCTGTTCGTTTTAAAGAAGGAAACAGCACAACACTGATTGCTGTCACAAAAGTTAAAAATAGATTTGTAATACTAAAAGCAAACGAAACTTTTCCAAATGTGATTTTATCCCAATGCCACTGAATAATTAGTCTGGCACTTCCAGTCAGTAAAAATGAGCTCCAATTTGAAAGCATTAGCATGATGCCCGCAGAAACATTTCTTTTCGCTTCTTCAAGTGTATCTTTAATATTCAAGGAACTTCCAAAATACATTCCTTTGTTATTATGTACAGAAAATAAAATTCCAAATATATCACTACATAAATCTACTAAACAGAAATAATAAAAATTATGAAATCCAAGAAGTAACATTAAAATAGCACCAAAACCATAAAATATTCTATATCCAATAATCATTTCTGCATAATATTTTATACGATTAGTAATCTGAAATGAATATGATGTATAGGTAAACATAGTTCGTGTTACAATACCTATTGCAGTCATAATAAATACTACTCTCATTTCTGATTTACAAAACAAACTGGTAAAGACAATAGCAATTAAACAAAATACACTCGTCATTACTAATAAACATTTAAATTGTGAACGTATTCTTGTTTTATCTAATTCACCATAATCATATTGTGAATATCTTAATACAATTCCATCCAGCAATCCAAAATGCAGTATTCCAACATAACCAATATATAAAAGATATGTTTGCCATAAAGCGTACTGATATTCACTGATAAACTTGGGCAATATCAAATTCATGACAAAACTGACAACTAATGAAATTATTTGGGCAATAATCGACAATCCTATATTTCTTTTTATTTGACTGAAACTGACTTTTGAACTCATACTATCTCCTGATTATATATGGTAATGTCTAATTCTACACAGTGAAATCATATCCAAAAATACTGACAGTAAAAGCGGTAAAAAAACGCCAGACACTGAATAGAAATTGCAAAAAAATAGAAAGGCTATTATTGCAGTGGAATAGCAAAAGCTAAGATAAAACCTATTTTTACTTCTATATTGATAATAAAAATAATTTATTATAACAAAAATTACAGCTGTATAAAAAAGTGCTCCACTTATTCCAAGATTATAAACCGTTTCTCCAAGAAATCCTGCTACATTTGTTTTCGTTATATTATCCACCTGAAATATAAATGGGTAGATGGCACTGATATAATCATGATTTCCAAACAATGCTTTTCCTATATTTACTATTACTGTAAACGGTATTAAATCATCACCCTGTCCAGCATGCAGCATGGTATAATTATTGGCAGTTACAGATCCAAGCAAATAATAGAACATACGTCTAATAGCAAAATCCATCGTAGATTGATATTGGCCTGTCACTATTGGTATCACATAATAAAGAATCATAAAAGCACCAACAGCTGCTCCGATTAAAGGCAAAATAATTTTTATCAATTTCATTAAATTAGCTCGTCTATCTCTTTTTAAAACAAAATATAACAAAAAATAAGTTAAATTAATAAATATAACATATTTTCCTCCAAAAGCTACACTAATACCAAGTACTAAAATATTAAGAAGTAAAGCAAACATAATACGTATTCTTTTTCCAGTTTTAATTGAAAGATCCAGTGCTACCGGACCTAATATAAACGCAAATGAACTTAAATGTCCCAGAATTCCATCATTAAGTCCCTTAATTGATAAGCCATATGTCCTGTATAAAAGTAGAAACTGAATACCATATGCCGCAAATCCAATAAAAAATAATACTGTTACACTCGCATAATTTTTAAATCTGGTAGAGAACGAAAAGCTACAATGTGGCGTATTTCTATATAAATAACCTCCGCAAAAATCAATACAAAAAATAATTATAAAAAAGCTAAAAATAACCCTCAAGGCATGTGCATTTATCGGTATAAACGCATATACCTTACTAATAACAAGATTATTTAAATTAATAAGACAAGTATAAACTCCTCCAAAAATTGTTAATGGTGTTATCTGCTTCTCATAATTATGCATATCAATAACAATTAACAATATTATCAGTATATCAAATAAAAATAAATCCACACTGTACCTCCAATTTTTCACTGTAGTTTCAAATCAAAGTCGAAATACAGTACTTTTAATACTCCATTTTAATTATACTTTCTTCTCTTCCCACAGTTTTTCTATATCCAAACATCTCAACTTTCGTTCTTTCTTCTTTCAAAATATTTGAATAGATTTTCGAGAAATTCTCGTTTTCGATTTCATTGTTTATGATTCAAACACTCATCAATCCCTGTATTACTATTTGTTTTATTTCTGAAAACTTTCCTTTTCCAATAGTCCCAAAAGAAAAATTAGGATTTTTTAGCCAACTTGCAAATCAATACGACACGTTAAAATCCATATTATTGCAAATGGTTATAGTTCATACGTTCTATCTCTCAATGATATCTTCTTCTAATTTTACTGTATTATGATAACTAAATTTTCCTTGCTTTCTACATGGTACATTTTCAATTAATGTAGCATAAACACTTTTTAAATCGACCCTCTCAATTTCATTTTGAATTCTTTTAACATTACATAAATCGCCACATATTTCTCTGCAAACTTCAATGTCTGATGTGATAACTGGAATTCCATATTCCGCCAATTCACAAGTCATAACTCCCTGTGTATCTTCCCTTGTTAATAAGAGGCCACATCTGCTTTGATTGATATATTCCATAATATCATCGTGACTTAAAAATTTATCTATCCATGTGACATTTGATGGAACCTTATGAATTTTATAATATTTCCCACGACCTATGATTAAAAATTTATATTCAGGATATTTTATTGCAAGTTCATCTACGAGGTCGACACAATATTTTGAATCATCCATATAGCTTCGTATTGTAATAAAATCATACTTTTTATTTCCCTCGTATTTATATGAATTCTCTTCAAATACCTTTCCAACGCTGTTATTAATGATATGAACATGTCCCTTTAAATCATCATCGGAAAGTTTGACATATTTCTGAAATTCATTATGAAGCCAATTACTAACAAAAATGAATTCTGATTTATATGCGATTTTTTTGTAATACTTATGCCATAATGATAATTTAAACCGATCATAGCAGTTTTGTGCCTGAACTCTAATCCAACTATCTTTTTTCATGTAATCATAAGGTTTCGGATATACTTCATTAAGCATTACAACTTCATGACCATGAAAGAAAAATATCATATGCTCAAATCTATTATCATATTTTTTTAAAAATCGGTAATGATTTTTTATATTCGCCGCATGAGAAACAACTACATCATATTTTATATTTTTTTCTTTGTATGTATTCTCTGTAATAACTCTGATATTATCAATTACGTAATCGTCCACTGATGAAAAATTTAGAACTGTTACATCTATATTATGTTGAATGTAATATTTATTTCTGACATGCACATACATTAACGCCACACCGCCGTTATTATTCGGATAATCCTGAACTAATACCAATATTTTTTTCATTATCAAAGCATCCCTTAATATTTCTTTTCATATTTTTTCTATTTCACATCTCAAAAAAAACATATTCTAACACGCATACCGAAAATCTAATGGTGTTATCGTTTCAAGCTGACTTGCTTCATATCCAGTGAGAGGAAAACACGAGAAAAAGCTTCCTCAGCTAGAACTTAACATTGACGATTTTATTATACCTGAACATAAAATCTTAATGACACGGTTCCAAGATTATAAAATCAAGTCAGCTACTGAACAAATCTTAACTTTGCATATATTTAATTTTTTAGCTGCCACCACACCTTGGTCTTTTTCTCATGTCCTTAATAGAATAGATATCCTCTACTGTTCTTTTGCAGCCTTATCGCTCCTTCATCCGCTTTGCTGGAACACCTCCATATATTCCATATGGTTGGGTATTTTTAGTCACAACGGCGCCTGCACCAATAATACAACCCTTTGCAATTTCTACTCCTGGCATAATAATGGCTCGTCGACCAATCCAACAATCATCACCAATAATAACTCTTTTTTCTTCAAAAGATCCTTGCTTAATCATAGGAATATCAGTTCTTGAATGCTCATGCCCTGATGTATAAATCAAAACCTCTGGTCCCATCATGACATCATTTCCTATTTCTACAGGACCATATATTTCACAATTAACTCCAATACTAGAATTCTTACCAATTGAAGCCTTTTTCCCAAATACAGCTCTACGTTCAATATTAGATGTATCGTCACATGCTACCATTATTTTCTTTCCAAAAAAATTGCGAAGCTTTCTTGCAATGTATAGATGTCTTGACTCTGGTAACCATGATGCAAAAATTAAATATGCAATATACCATCCACCGTAGTTTTCTCTAAAACCACTCATAAATACGCCTAACTCCTAATCTAATTATTATAATCTCCACCATCTCATTCCAGATGCTTTCAATTCATCTATTTTATAGAGTCCCTTAACATCAAGTAATACCTTCTCAGCATCCGCAGATTTTCTAAATAATCCCTTAATATCTGAAAGACTCATTGCTTTAAACTCATTATGTGCAACTGCTACAATTACACAATCCGCATCTCTTGCCTCAGCCATAGATTTAAGTTCCACACCATATTCACGTAAAGCATCGCTTTCGTTCGCCCACGGATCAATAACTACAGGGGTAATATCATAGGTTTTTAACTGTTTGATTATATCATCCACTTTACTATTTCTAGTATCCGGGCAGTTTTCCTTAAAAGTAAGACCAAGAATTACAACTTTAGAATCACGCGGTGCTTGTCCTGCTGCAATCATTTGTTTTACAGCTGCATTTGCAATATATGCGCCCATACTATCGTTTACAATACGCCCATTAAGAATAATCTGGCTATGATAACCCAATTTTTCTGCTTCATATGTGAAATAATATGGATCAACCCCAATGCAATGACCACCAACAAGTCCAGGTCTAAATCCCAATGCATTCCATTTTGTATTCATACCATTAACAACTTCATTTGTATCAATCCCCATACGATCAAAAACCATTGCCAACTCATTCATGAATGCAATATTTATATCTCTCTGACTATTTTCAACAACTTTAACCGCTTCAGCTGTCTTAATATTAGATACAGGATGTGTTCCAACTTCAATCACTAAATCATATATATTTTTTATTTCTTTAAGTGATTCTTCATCCATTCCAGAAACTATTTTATGTATATTTTCAAGACGATGTACTTTATCCCCTGGATTGATTCTTTCAGGAGAATATCCTACTTTAAAATCAACCCCACATTTCATTCCTGATTCTTTTTCAAGAATCGGAATACATACATCCTCAGTACATCCAGGATAAACAGTAGATTCATATACAACTATAGCACCTCTTGTTAAATTTCTTCCTACAATCTCTGAAGCTCCGATAACTGGAGTTAAGTCCGGAGTATGGTCAGTGTTTACCGGAGTAGGAACTGCAACAATAATGAATTTTGCTTCTCGAATTTTAGTTTCATCTGCTGTAAATTCAACTGTAGTATTTTTTATCCCTTCATTGCCAACTTCATTAGTTGGATCAACACCATTTTTATATAATTTTATTTTTTCTGCATTAAGATCATACCCAATGACATTTACCTTTTTCGCAAAAGCAACTGCAATTGGCATACCAACATAACCTAATCCTACTAATGCAATTTTTTCTTCACGATTAACGATTTTTTCATACAATGACATAATATTTTTCTCCTCACTTATTTGAATTCTTTAGACAATAACTTTATAATTCCTCTTATAGATCCCACACCATATGTAATATGAAAAACTGGGAATAGAATAAATAGTAATAAAAATTCTCTTCCACCATCTGCTTGTTTAATTGAAAAATATATATCTAAAATTAAATACAATACAATTTCAACTCCAAACAAATAAAGAACAGGCTTAATAAGCAAACTCAAAATTGGTAAAAGAATCAATGACAACAAAAATGCTAGCGGTATAAAGTGTCTAATGCCCATCGAACCAGGACATAATTTCATTGTAATCACATTCCACATACCGTTCTTTTGAGCCATATCTATAATTCCTTTTATGCTATCTCTACAGTAATACGATAAATGAATATCATTTGCTAAATATATCTTTCCACCATTTTTTCTTATTCGATAATTCATCTCATTATCTTGATTTCTTGTCAATCTTTCGTCGTAGCCGCCATATTTTTCAAATACTTCTCGTCTAAAAGCTCCAAAAGGGACAGTATCTACATAACCACTTTCTCCATTTGTACGAAATTGGGAATTACCAACGCCAAATTTACTTGATAACATTTTTGCGATTGCATTCCCAACAATCCCTCTACTTTTAGTTTCAGCAATTCCTCCGACATTATCAGCATTAGTAGTATTTAAATAATATACACATTTAGAAATATAATTTTTCGAGTAATCTGCATGAGCATCTAATCTAATAATATATTTTCCCTTTGCATTGCCAATTCCGATATTCATAGCATATGGAACCGTTTTATTAGGGTTATCATACACCTTAATCAACGTTGGATATTTTTCGATATACTGTTGAATCAATTGTTTAGTATTATCACTAGACATTCCATCAACAAAAATCCATTCCATTAAATTCTGTGAATAATCCTGTTGCAACAAAGAATCAATACAATTTACAATATATTTTTCTTCGTTATATACAGGCATTACAATAGAAACAAAAACCTCATCCATATTATTTCTCCAAATCCTTTCCCAAAACTGCTCCAACAGTCCAAAGCATCGTAATAATGTCCGACACAAAATTGAACTTTCTAATACTTTCTAAATTATATTTCATCTTTTCCGGCAGTACCGTCTCAACATACACATAATCTACATCATCTGCTGCATCCAAAAGCTTCGCTTCATCTTTATAACGAATACTAGCTTCACTGGTTATCCCCGCTGGCAATAGAAGTGTAGCTAGCATTTCATTACTATATTTTTCTACATACTTGGTTGCCTCAGGTCTTGTCCCTACAAAGCTCATATTTCCCTTTAACACATCAAAAACCTGCGGTAGTTCATCTAACCGATAATCACGAATTCTGGATCCTACTCTAGTAATTCGTAAATCACCGCCTACTGTTACAGAAGATCCGATTTTATCAGCATTGTTAACCATAGTACGGAATTTATGTATTCTAAATTTTTTTCCATATCTAGTTACACGCTCCTGACGATAAAAAACAGGTCCTTTTGAATCCATTTTTATCATCACTGCAATAATCAACATAGGTATAGACAGGAGAATCAACAGGATAACCCCCACTACAATATCAAAGATTCTCTTCAGAACTAAACTTCCTTTCTTTCGTGATAAAATATCATAGTATACCTTTACTTCATCACATTTCATAAATTCCGGAAGATCATCCCATTTTTTCAAAATCATTAATTATTTCTCCTAATTATTTGCAATATATTCCTTCACAATCCCACAAAACATCTCACACACATACTCCACTTCCTCATCCGTCAATTTCGTATGCAGCGGCAATGTGATCTCATTTTTAAATCGCTTATAAGCATTCGGGTAATCCTTAATATCAAATCCCATATTTTTATAAGCAGTCATCATTGGCAGTGGTTTGTAATGTACGTTGCAGGCAACACCTTTTTCTGCCATTTTGACGATGATCTCGTGTCTCTGCTCCAGAGTGATTCCCGGAATTCTGGTGATGTATAGGTGTCCGGAGGACTGATGCTCTTCGTTGTAATGATCCAGTACTTCAATGTCAAGTGGTTTAAATACTGCATCATATCTGCTGATGATTTCTTTTCTTCTTGCAAGCAAAGCTTTATACCGTTTCATCTGCGCCAGTCCGATCCCGGCAACTACATCAGTCATATTGCATTTAAACCAAGGTCCGATGATGTCATACTCCCAGGCGCCAAGCTGTGTTTTGGCAAGGGCATCCTTTGACTGACCATGAAGTGATAACAGCTGATACTGATGATAGATTTCTTCATTATCGATTCCCTCAATATCTCTCCATGCCACAGCGCCGCCTTCCGCTGTCGTAAAGTTTTTCACTGCATGGAAGCTGAAGTTTGAAAAATCCGCAATGCTGCCCACGGGTTTTCCATGCCAGGTCGCACCAAATGCATGGGCTGCATCTGCCATTACGATGACTCTTCCGATTGCTTCCTGAAGCTTATTGGCTGGATGGAAAAGCTTCTTTTTCTCTTCTACGATAGAGAAGATCCTGTCATAGTCGCATGGCACTCCGCCAAGATCCACCGGAATGATCACTTTTGTTTTTTCTGTAATAGCTTCTGCCAGCTTGTTATAATCCATTTCCAGAGAATCTTCCTGGGTATCAATAAGAACCAGCTTTGCCCCGACATGACACACCACCGATGCACTTGCGGTATAGGTATAAGCGCAAGTGATCACTTCATCGCCTTCGTGAATTCCCAGAAGACGAAGTGTCATTTCCGCACATGCAGTCTGAGAATTCAGGCATACAGCTCTGTTGGTGCCGCATAAATCCGCAACTTCTCTTTCCAGTTCTTTTGTTTTCGGTCCTGTTGTGATCCATCCGGATCTTAAAGCTTCTGCTACCTGTTCGATTTCTGCCTCTGTAATATCTGGCGGTGAAAATGAGATTTTCATTTTTTCAACACTCCTTCGTTTTCGTATATATGTAAATTATTGACCAGTTATCAATTCTTCTCCGCAGCCATAGCCGCCTCACTCATCAGCTCCTCATACACCTTCTTATGCAGCTTCAGGTCGGAATCCGCAGAGTGATAGGTCGGTACGATCGCGGCTACGATGTCTCGGATCTTTTCACTGTTGGCGTAGCCGTATGCTGCCAGGACTTCCAGCTGTTTGAAGAATTCCTGTACGTCCATTTCGATGGGTTTGCCGATGTGGATGAGGTCGTTTGGAGTTTTCTCCATGCCTTCTTCGGCCATCAGCTTTTCTTCGTAAAGCTTTTCGCCTGGGCGGAGACCGGTGTAGGTGACTTTGATGTCTACATCCGGGGTGTAGCCGGAAAGCTTGATCAGGTTTCGGGCAAGGGTGTCGATCTTTACCGGGGCTCCCATGTCCAGGACGAAGATCTCGCCGCCTTTGGCGTAGGTTCCTGCCTGGAGGACAAGGCTTACGGCCTCCGGGATAGTCATAAAGTAGCGGATGATGTCCGGATGTGTGACGGTGACAGGGCCGCCTTTTTCGATCTGGCGCTTGAACAGCGGGATCACACTTCCGTTGCTGCCGAGAACGTTTCCGAATCGTACAGCTACGAATTCTGTGCCGGTTCCTGTTTTCGATGTATGGTTTGCACTTACATATGCCTGACCTTCGTTGTCGTGAAGTACATCCAGGGTATCCTTTCTGTGTCCGCCAAGTCGTGGCAGCCAGTCGGTGTGTCCATTGTGGCTGACCATGTTCATGCTCTGGACTACCATTTCGCAGAGTCGTTTGCTGGCGCCCATGATGTTGGTCGGGTTTACGGCCTTGTCGGTACTGATCAGCACAAATCGCTGACAGCCGTTCATCATTGCCGCATATGCAGTTTTATAGGTTCCTACCACATTGTTCTTGATCGCCTCACAGGGGCTGTTTTCCATCAGCGGTACATGTTTATGTGCGGCTGCATGATATACGATCTCCGGCTTATAGGTTTCAAATACCCAGTTGATCCTTTTGCTGTCACGGACGGAGCCGATCAGTACCTTCAGGTTCAGGTTCGGATAACTGGCCTTCAGCTCCTGCTCAATGTCGTAAGCGTTATTTTCATAAATGTCGAAGATCACCAGAAGCTCCGGCTCATGACCTGCGATCTGACGGCAGAGCTCGCTTCCGATGGAACCGCCGCCTCCTGTTACCAGGATCCTTTTGCCCTTCAGATACTGAAAGATCTCGGACATGTTGACTTTGATGGTGTCTCGTCCGAGAAGATCCTCCACTGCTACTTTTTTCATCTTGCTCAGGGATACTTCTCCGTTTACAAGCTGATATACACCAGGAAGCTGCTTCAGCTCGCAGCCGGTTTCCTTGCAGATGTTCAGGATATCCCGCTTCTGATGCGGTGTTGCCGTCGGGATCGCAAGAAGGATCTGATTGATATGATACTTGTCCACATTGAGAAAAATATCGTCTCTTCCGCCTACCACCGGAACGCCTTCCATGTATCTTCCCCATTTATTCGGATTGTCATCGATCAGGCAGCGTACTCTGGAATTGGTTTCCTTTGCATTCTGAAGCTCCCGGACAATGGTCCTTCCCGCTTCTCCTGCACCGATGATCATCACGTTTTTGCTCCGCTCCTCACGCTCGCTCTTTTCTCTGCGGTTCCGCTCAAGAAGTACAAAACGATAGGAGAAACGTACGCCTACAGTCAGGAAAAACTGCATCATGATACCGATCAGATAATAGGAAGCCGGCATCCGTCCCCAGAAGATCGTGATACCCACAATATGCAGAACGCCAGTGATCACAGTTGCTACCGTGATCTTGATCAGCTCATGGAAGCTTGCGAAACGCCATACACTGTTATACAGATGCATGCATCCGAACACTGCCAGGATGATAATGGTATAGATTGGTGCAAAACTCCTCCATGCGTCAAAATAGTCTGTGGGGATCGAGGAATACCGAAAATCGAATCTCACCAGCAGCGCCATAAAATAAGAAAAATTAACAGCTATCATGTCATAGATGATCAGATATATCGCAATTACTTTCCAATGTTCTAACTTCTTCATACTTCCTCCGGTCTGTCTTACTGTTTCTGCATAATCCCTGATGTATTCTTCCTGCTCTTTGTCTTCTGTCTGCTTTTCCCTGGGACTTTGTTTTGCCAGTGCCAGAAGCAGGACCGAGAACGCAAGAAGTAATACGATCAGCATGATCAATAAAATCTGCATTTTTACTTCCTCTTTTATATTTATAACTTATCTAATTTATTTTTATCCCCGGACTGCGTCTCCGCAGCCCGGGTCATTATATTCGAATCTCAATATGTATGGATCATTTGGCGCCGCTTCCGCGGAAAACGACCATAACTGTCTTAACCAGGATCTCTATATCCAGCTTCAGACACCATTCGGCAATGTACTTTGTGTCAAGCTCTACGACTTCCTCGAAATCCGTAATATCACTTCGACCGCTTACCTGCCACATACCGGTAAGTCCCGGCTTGATGGCCAGACGTTTGCGATGGTGAAGCTCATACTTCTCCCACTCATCCATTGTCGGCGGTCTGGTTCCTACAAGACTCATATCTCCTTTCAGAATATTCCAGAACTGTGGAAATTCATCCAGGGATGTCTTTCGGATAAAATGTCCTACTCCTTTGATGATTCGTGGATCATCATCCATTTTGAACATCATTCCATCTTTTATGTTATTCTGTTTCATCAGTTCTTTTTTGCGTTCTTCTGCATCCATATACATGGAGCGGAATTTATAGATCTTGAACGGACGACCGTTCTTTCCCATGCGGACCTGTGAGAAAAATGCAGGACCCGGAGATTTGATCTTGATGGCCGGAACCAGAAAGATCGCTGCGATCCCTGTAAAAAGACAACCTACCAGACCGCCTGCGATATCCATAGCTCGTTTCACAAACATCTGGCGCGGTGTCACAATGTGGATACTGCTGGAAAGCACAGTGTATCCGCCAAGCTCCTCCACCACCTGGTTCTTGCCAAGGGATTTCATAGTTGCCAGTCTCATATGGATGACAACTCCCATTGCAGAGCAATCCTTGATCATCTGCTCCGGGATCGGAATTTCCTTAGGCACTGCAAAAAATACTTCATCAATCCAGTTCTTATGGATATAGGAGATCATATCCTCCCTCCCGGCTACTACCGGTACTCCACAGACGGATGCACCCTTCTTGTCACAATCCATAAAGACGATTCCTGCCAGATGATAGGTTCCGTAATTATTCTTGCGGATGGTTTCCACCACATTGTCTGCATTTTCACTGACTGTAACGATCAGCAGGGATCGCTTCTCGCTTTCTTCGTATCTGTGATCCTTCAGGAATTTCTTCAGTGCCTGTCTGCCGCAGTAGCTGAAGCAGATATAAAGCACATAGCTGATCAGCAGGATCATTCTGGAATAATTGTTTCCAATTCTTAAAAGAAACATATATGCCAGGACCAGAAGGCAGACCAGTGTACACTGTTCAAAGGTTTTCTTCAGTTCCACCAGCATTCCTCTTCGCAGAACTCCGCTGAAGCTTTCATTAAAAAATGTGACCATCAGCTGGATAAGAAACATCACCACTGCCACATTTCGATACAGCTCTGTCTCGTATGGCTGACCGATCCCGTTTCGGATCCAGTATGCAAGTACAAATGCAAGCTGCAGACACAACATATCACAAATCGTAAAATCTGCATGTTTTACCCAGCTGCTGTTTTCTTTTTGATACATATTCTTTTCTACGCCTTCCCTCGCTTACATTTTTTGTTGCATTTATCCCCTCTCCGGTATCTCAGGCACCTGGAGAGGGGATGATATTTATTTCACGACAATGGTAAGTACGGCTCCGTTGGAGCTGTTTCCACTGTTGTCTACTACATAATATGTAAGCTCGTAAGTTCCCGGTGCAGCTGTATTTACATCACCGGTGATCTGGATTCTTTTGAAAAGATCACTGGTTGACTCTGTATCATCCTGGATATCCTTTACATAGCTTAATTTATCCAGCGTAGTTCCTACCGGTACCTCTACGTAATAGGTAGTCAGATACATCTTCGGGTCCTGCGGAGAAAGCTGCTCGATCTTGTCTTCCTGTGTCTTCTGCGCCTGTTCCTCCGGAGTCAGTTCTCCTTCTGCGGAATCTCCGCTTTCAGCATCTGTGCTGTCTGCTTCTGTCCCATCCTGCATATCTGTCTCTTCTGCAGGCTCTGTGGTGTCTGTGGAATCTCCGTCCTCTGCGAGACCGTCATTATCGATCAGTCCCAGCTGCGGATTTTCGGCACTGCCGTCCTGAGCTTCCATGGTAAATTCTTTTTTTGTTACATTGTTGTTTTTGTCCTTTGCAACAAAGATAACAGAAACCTGTTTTCCGTCATTCTTCGGATATATGGTTTCTACAGTAAGAGACTCTGTAACATCTCCATCTCTGTCATCCTGTGCCTTTACATCCTTCAGAAGATCCTCTTCTGTCATATCGGATGTATAATTCGTATCTTTTCCCTCTTCAAATGTGATCTTCGGTCCTTCATTATCCTCGGAGCTCTTCATGTATACTACACCAGCTCCCATACCAAGGCAGATGACCACTAATAAAAACACAAAAAATTTCTTCATATTTTTGCTGCTCCCGGCCTTTCCCAACACTTTGATCCGTTGTTGTTATTTTTATGCGTGACGTTTCTTTTTCTTTTTGGATTTCTTGCCCATTTTGGAAGAGTATGGGATTGTACCAAGTACGCTTAATCCAAGATATTTCTCTACGTCTTCCGGTGTCTTTACAGTATCGTTTGTCAGATATACGATGAGCACAACGGCTGCTGCCAGAAGGATACCCAGAAGTCCACCGATCACACCGTTTTTCGGTACGCTTGGGCTTGACGGCTCATCCGGGATGTTTGCTGTCTCTACCACATTTACTGCCTTGATATCCATAACCTGCTGGATATGCTTGGAAGCAATATCTCTTACTGCGTTTGCGATCTGTGCCGCTGTATAAGGATCGGTATCTGTAACTGTGATGGATACTACTCGTGTATCCGTTGGTGTATCTACGGAAAGCTTCTTAAGAAGCTCCTCATGTGTCATATCCAGTTTCAGCTGTGCGATCACACCCTCAGTAACTGTACGGCTCTTGATCAGCTCCGCATAGTCCTTGGTCAGTGATGTACTTGTCTGGATATCCTGATTGGTCAGTGTGCTGCTGTCCTGCTTGGACAGTACCACGATCTTGGTTGTGGATTCATACTTCGGTGTGATCAGAAGCATGGTTCCCATAACAGCTGCCAGGCAGAAAACAATACCGGATAAAATGATAACACCCAGCTTGCTCAGTAACAGGTGAAATACCTCACCAAGATCGATCTCTACTTCGTCGTTGTTGTTAACAGTCTGATTTTCCATTTCTTTTCTCCATTACCCTGTGATTTTCCGGGGATTTTTGATAAAGATCTTCTTTACATATTCGCTCCCCATTGTTTTTTCCATTTTGGCGACACATTTGCCGATCTCCGGGATACGCTCCGTCTTACGGTGTCCGTCAGAACCGACAAAATCCAGAAGCCCATGCTTCATGACTTTCCGTGCAAAGGTTTTTGCCCCGAATCCGTCCTGACCGCTGATGGTATCTGCGTTGACCTGGATATGTGCTCCCATATCCTTCAGCTCTGTCAAAAATCCAATATCGTTCCGGGTAGCCTTATAACGTTCCACATGAGCGATGATCGGGATAAAACCATTCATCAGAAGACTTCTGACCCGTTCTTCAATATAATTTTTCTCATCTCCGTTGCTGAATTCCACAAGCACATATCTGGAACCTGCAAGGGTAAGCCGCCGTCCCTTCTTAAGGCATTCCACCATATCCATACTGGAATGGAGTTCACAGCCCAGATAAAGTCTCATGCCTTCATCACCAATATTCATGGCTGCTCTACGCAGCTGCATGAACTGTCTTGTCACAATGTTCATATGCGGCTCAAACATATCGTACCGGAAATGTGGTGTCAGGATCACATGACGTACGCCCTCCTGATACTCCTTGTTGAGCATCCAGAGTGATTCTTCCATGTTTCTTGCACCGTCATCCACCCCGGGGAGGATATGACAATGAATATCATAAAGTCCCTTCATTAAAATAACCCACTCATTTCTGTTGTCAATGTTTTTTTATTTACTGCTGCTCTCACCATAATCTCCGTAGGAACCATACTTACCGTACTTGCCGTATTTACCATACTTGCCATAGTGACCGTAATTGCCGGCCTTGCTGTAGTCCACCTTGTTCAGGATGGTTCCCAGGATCGGGCAGTTGCTCTTGGCAAGCTGATCTCTTACTTCCTGTACAAAACGGTAGCTGATGGTACCGGATTCAACGACGATTACAGATCCGTCGCAGGAATCTGCTATGATAGCACTGTCGATGATCAGTCCAAGCGGCGGTGTATCTACAATAACGTAATCATAAACATCTCTTACCACGCGGATCATATCCTTGAAGAGTCTGTTTCCGAGAAGCTCTGCCGGGTTCGGAGGTACGATACCGGAGAAGATAATATGGAACTTCGGAAGTGTAGTGGCACAGATCACGTCAGAAAGCTTGGCCTGCTTGGAAAGATAATGAGCAAGTCCCATTACCTCCTGGTCTACTGTCACACGTCCCATCAAAACGGATTTACGCAGATCGGCATCGATCAGAAGCACTGATTTGCCGCTCTCAGCAAGAGAGGCAGCAAGATTAAATGCCACACTGCTCTTTCCCTCATTAGGAGTACAGCTGGTAAGTGCGATCACTTTCTTATCTGCTCCGCAGAACTGGATATTTGTTCGCAGAGCTTTATAAGCCTCATCCATCTGGTGATCAGACTTCCAGTTGCTCAGTTTAACTTTAATCATAATTCCTTTTCACCTTTACCTTTATGTTCTATCTGATGACAGTCTTGCCCTTTGGGCATGTCTATAGGTTATTATACAATCCTATTTTCTAATACGCAAGTTCTTTATTCGACAGAAAAGTCGTTAAATATGTACAATTTGCCTAATTTTTATTATTTTTTATTTCCCGTCCCAGAAACAGGATAGATTATTTTTATTCCCTGTGTTAAAATAAACCCACGGCAATGAGTGCAGCGGTTACAGGAGGAGCCCTATTTTTTGCCAACCGTGATTGGCTGCCATAAGGAGGATATAAACATATGACAAAACAGGAATTTCAGAAACTGACCGAAGATCATGTCCTGCTGCTGGATGGTGCTACCGGCTCCAACCTGATGAAGGCCGGCATGCCGCGTGGTGTCTGCACAGAGAGCTGGGTGCTTGAGCACAAGGATGTGATCCAGTCTCTGCAGAAGGCATACATCGAGGCGGGAAGCCATATCATCTATGCGCCTACCTTCGGAGGAAACCGCATTAACCTCACTATGCACGGACTTGAGGATCAGATTGAACAGATCAATCATACCCTGGCCGGCTATTCAAAGGAGATCGCACCGGAGGGTGTTTTCGTAGCAGGTGATATCACCACCACAGGCAAGATGATGGCACCGGCCGGTGACATGACTTACGAAAAAGCCTTCGAAGTCTATCAGGAACAGATCGGCTATCTCCGTGATGCAGGTGTGGACCTGATCGTAGCGGAAACCATGATCAATATCGAGGAGACACTGGCTGCTGTAGACGCCTGCCAGAGTGTCTGCGAGCTTCCTATCATCTGTACCGTGACCGTAGAAGCAGACGGAAGTATCTTCAGCGGCGGAAATGCCATAGAGGCTGCCATGTCCCTGGAAGCTGCAGGTGCAGACGCTGTCGGCATCAACTGCTCGGTTGGCCCGGATCAGCTGGTATCGGTTATCCGCAATATCAAGGAGAACGTTTCCATTCCGGTCATTGCCAAACCCAATGCGGGAATGCCCCAGATCGATGATCTTGGAAATGCAGTTTACAGCATGACCCCTGCGGATTTTGCAGGTTATATGAAGGTGCTGGTGGACAACGGTGCTTCCGTGATCGGCGGATGCTGTGGTACCACACCGGAGTTTATTTCGGAAACCGCCCAGGTGCTTGGACTTCGATAACTTTAACCGGAACAGATATGCTTCCACGCACTGCTTCAATTTAGAACAGCAATAAGCCGTGAGTGAAAGATTCCGTCAAAAAATTCCTGAGGATCCTATGTGAGATATCAACAGATATCAACATAGAAATTCTCAGGATTTTTATTTTTCCGGATATTATTTCTCTTTTACTGCTTCTTCCGGCCGGTTTGCCTCATCCGCATAGGAGCTGCGGATCGCTTTTCGCACTGGAAGTACACAGGCAGGAACAACGGAAAGGCCGTCCACTCCCATCTGGATAAAAGCTTCTGTAAGATTGGAATCTGCTGCCAGCTCTCCGCATATGTAAACTTCACATCCTGACTTATGTCCTGCCTCTGTTACCATGCGGATCATCTTTACAAGCGCCGGATGATGATCATTGTATTTATCCTTCAAAAGAAGATTCTGCCGGTCCATAGCCAGGGTATACTGGGTCAGGTCATTGGTTCCTAGGCTCAGAAAATCCACACGTTTTCCAAGTTCTTCACTGATCATGACCGCTGCCGGTGTCTCGATCATAATTCCGGTACGGATGTTTTTGTAAGGAATGTTCTTCTCATCCAGGCCCTTTTTTACCTCACGGATCAGCTTCTCGATCTCATCCAGTTCATCCTCGGACGTGATCATCGGATACATCAGGTTGATATTTCCATAGGCACTTGCACGGTAAATAGCCCGAAGCTGCGCTTTGAACATTTTTTTGCGATCAAGGCAGAGGCGGATGCCGCGGTTTCCCATCATAGGATTGACCTCATCAGGAATTGCCATATATTCTGCCTGACGGTCTGCCCCCAGGTCCACGGTACGGATCACTGCCGGACGTTCATCCATATCCTCGGCTACTTTTTTATAGGCACGGAACAGCTCATTCTCTCTTGGATAATTCTCTCTTCCGAGATACTGGAATTCACTTCGAAGAAGGCCGATACCTGCTGCTCCGTAATAAAGAACCGTATTCAGATCATCCAGATTTCCGATGTTTGCCAGAAGCTTGATCTCCTTGCCATCGGCTGTGATATCCTTCTGGTTCCGAAGTCTCAAAAGTTCTTCCCGCTCTTCCTTATCTGCTGCATGACGGATCTCATATTCCTTAAGAAGCTCCGGCTCCGGATCGATATACAGTGTTCCTGTATACCCATCTACAATAGCCATATGGCCATCCCATTCTTTCTGTATCTCCACCTCGACCAGGGTGGGGACTTCCATGGATTTTGCCATGATCGATACATGGGAAATAACAGACCCCTGATGCATGACTACCGCCAGAAGACTGGCTTTGTTCATCTCCAGAAGTTCATTGGGGGAAAGCTGCTCTGCTGCAAGGATCACCGGCTCATCTCCCAGATTGATCCGTGCATGGGAGCCACCCATGGCGCCGATCAGCAGCTCGGAAATCTCCCTGATATTTTCGATCTGTTCTTTGACAGCCTCGTCCTCCAGCTTGCGGAACACATTTGCAAGCTCATCCCTGGTTGTCTGGACTGCGTAAGCTGCACTGACCTTTTCTGTCGTGATCATGCTTTCCACGGCCCGCTGGAAGCTTCCGCCACTTAAGAGCTTCAGCTGACGTTTCAAGGTCAGCTCCTGCTCTTTGGGGAGGGGTGCTCCGTTTTTATACATATGCTGGATCTGGTTCTTTACCGCTGTTCTTGCATTATCCAGACGATCCAGCTCCTTTTTTACATTGTCTACCATGGACTGACGGATCTGATATTCGCCTCTGTGGTAATACAGTATTTTTCCAATGGCTATTCCGGAAAAAGCGGATGTGCCTTTGTATATCTCCACCTGAAAAACCCCCTTACTGGTCCGTCTGCTTAATCGCAGGCAGCTTTAAACTCTGTCCAGATCTTATTGTATTCCTGCTCTGCTTCCTGGCTTACATTCTGTACGATCTCACCCTTTGTCACGCTGTCCGGAACAACCAGGCTCTCGTCTACCAGATCATCTGCTGCCTTGTTTGTATTGTAGTATCCGATATAGTTGATGCACTGTGCAGATACTTCCGGCTCCAGGATATAATTGATAAATTCATTGGCAGCCTTCGCATTCGGTGCTTCACTTGGCACAAACATTCCCATAATACCAAATCCAAGACCTTCCTCCGGATAAACCACCTTAAGATCCGGATTATCCTTCAGCGCCTGTGTTACCTGTGATGTATAAAGAAATGCCACACTTGCCTCTCCGTTGAGAAGGGCATTCTGTGTATTGTCATCCTGGATCATACGAATGTTCGGTGCCAGCTCTTTCAGCTTCTCACCTGTCTTGTCGATCACGGCTACATCTTCTTCGTTCATGCTCTCTCCCATGGAAAGCTGTGTGATGCCACAGATCACGCGGTAATTACCTACGATGGCAATGCTGTCCTCCAGAGACTTATCCCAGAGATCCTTGTATCCTTTAATGTCGATATCTACCTGCTCCGGATCATAAACGATCAGTGGGATTCCTGCTCCGTAAGGTACTGTATATTCGTCATCCGGATCATAAAACTGTCCCTGATAAAGGGGGTTGATGTTCTTAAAATTGGAAACGGTATCCTTGTCGATCTTCTGGACAAGTCCCTCTTTTACCGCGCTGTCGATAATGTAATCATCTGCAATTACCACATCGTAATCGCCGCCCTTTGCCTGGGAAAGCTTCTCAAGCATGGTCTCATCGGTATCAAAATTGGAATATACCACCTTGGTCCCTGTTTCTTTTTCAAAATCATCCAGCACTTCCTGCGGAAACATTCCGTCCCATGTATAAAGTACCAGTTCATCCTTATCCTTTGCACTGACACTGACACCTGTTATCATAGATGTTCCAAGTACCGCACATAACATGATCGCTGCTGCTTTTTTTGATTTCATAGAACCTCCTTCATGTCTCTCTCTGACGTCTTGTTATTTTGCTTTTACCTTTGTCCAAAGCTCTGCGAATTTCTGCTTGATCTTTGGCTTCTGGTATCCGAAGATCTCATTCTTTGGATTGTCGATCTGCGGAATATAGGAAGAAATTCCCTCATAAGTTCCGTTCTTCATCTCCTCGAATGCACTCTTTACAGTAGAAGTATATCCTACTTCTTCGGTATTGGAAAGAGCATTTTCATCATCCAGCATAAAATTGATGAACTCATGAGCCAGATCTACTTCATTACAGTCCTTGGTGATAACCATGGCATCATACCAGGTATTGGTTCCCTGCTGCGGAGTATAATATCCAAGCTCCGGATTTTCGCTGATGATATAGGAAGCATCTCCGGAATAAACAACCGCCATTGCCTTGTTTCCTGAGATCATGTTGTCGATCACATCATCACCTGCATAGATTGGATCCATGGTATCTCTCTGCCGGATCAGCCACTCATAAGCCTGCTGGATCTCATCAAGATTTTTTGTGTTCATGGAATACCCCAGCGCTTTCAGGGCGATCATAAAGGAATCCCTTTCGGAATCATACATATAAAGATCTCCCTTATATTTTTCATCGCAGAGAATATTCCAGCCCTCTTTGTCAAGATCCTCCTGAGAGACTACATTCTTATTATAAAGGATTCCTACAGTTCCCCAGAAATACGGACAGGAATAACGATTTCCCGGATCATAGTCCTTATTCTGTACCTCGGGAAGAAGATTTTTGCTGTTTGGAATCTTTTTCCAGTCAAGGGCCTGAAGATATTCCTCCTTGATCAGTCTTTCGATCATATAATCTGACGGAACCAGAACATCGTAGGTTTCACCACTGGCCAGCTTGGTGTACATCATCTCATTGGACTCAAAGGTTTCATATACAACAGTACAGTTATACTGCTTCTCAAATTTGTCCAGAAGACTCAGGTCCATATATTCTCCGGCATTATATACACGAAGCACGTGGTTTCCCTGGCTTACGAGCGTCCACTTTCCCAATACCAGAACAACCGCAGCAGCTGTGATAACCGCAACGATCCTTCTTTTTTTCGGATCCATTTTTTTCACGGTGGAGGCCTGAAGCTTCGGCATGATCAGATTTGCAAAAAGAAGCACCAGTACAATGACCACGATCACAATAGTAGAAAGGGCGTTGATGGTGGGATTGATGCGCTTTGTCATATTATATACAACAATGGATATATTTTTTACTCCGTTTCCGGAAACAAAGTAGGAAATTACGAAATCGTCAAAGGACATGGTAAAGGCCAGGAGCGCTCCCGCAAAAATCCCTTCTTTGATCATGGGCACGATAACCTTGGTAAGTGCCTGATATGGCGTTGCACCAAGATCCATGGCTGCATTGGCAAGGTTCGGATCCAGGCTTCGTACCTTCGGATATACACTGGTGATCACATAGGGCGTACAGAATGCGATATGTGCCAGCAGCATGGTCAAATAGCCTTTCGTCATTCCCAGCGAAGAAAACAGCAGCATCAGACCAATCGCGGTTACGATCTCCGGATTCAGAATTGGAAAGTTATTGATGGTAAGGACCATCTCCTTCAGCACCTTTCTGGATTTTGAAAGTCCGATGGCTGTGATGGTTCCCAGCACTGTGGAAATAACAGTTGCCAGAATTGCCACTGTGACCGAAACATAAACTGCCTTACTGATCTCCATGTTGTTTATCAGCTCTCCGTACCAGCGCAGGGAAAATCCTGTAAATCTGGTCAGGGACTTGGATGAGTTAAAGGAAAAGATCATGGTCACAAGGATCGGCAGGTAGAAAAATGCCAGACACAGCACTACATATAATTTTGAAAATATGGTATTTTTTCTTTTCATCTCCTGCCTCCTTTAATCGTCCTGAGTATCCATCTTCTTCATCAGGCTCATAAAGATCAGGATGATCACTGCCAGGATCAGAGAGATGGCACTTCCGAAGTTCCAGTCACCTACAGAAATAAACTGTGACTCGATGAGATTACCGATCAGCATGTACTGGCCGCCGCCGAGAAGCTTCGGAATAACGAAGGTTGATATGGACAGAAGAAATACCATCATGATACCATTGACCACACCTGGCATGGAAAGCTTCCAGGTGATCCTCCAGAAGGTCTGGAAGGGATTGGCACCAAGGTCGTTGGCCGCTTCGATCAGTGACTTGTCCATTTTACTTAAGGATGTATGGATTGGAATGATCATAAAGGGCATAAAGTTACAAACAAGGCCCACGATAACGGAAAAATCTGTATACATCATGGTGATCTGTGAGATTCCCAGCATTTTCAGAAGGTTGTTCACCAGACCATTGTCAGAAAGAATGTTCATCCATGCATAGGTACGGAGAAGCATGTTGATCCACATAGGAATGGTGACCATAAGGATCAGAAAGCTCTGCACCTTTTCGGAATATTTGGAGATAATGTATGCCAGCGGATATCCGCAGACCAGGCAGATCAGTGTGGTCAGGATACCCAGGCGGAAGGATTTCAGGATAACACTTAAATATGTAGCTTCCAGAAATTTTGCAAAATTCGCCCATGTAAAATGCAGGGTCAGAACTTCATTTCCATCTGAGGTAAATGCATAAAGCACGATCAGGATCAATGGTACCACGATCAGGATCGAAGCCCAGATGATATACGGCTTGATCAGATGCTTGAACTGTTTCATTAGTATCCTCCCATTCTGCACATAACATGGATATCCTCAGGACCAAACTTCAGTCCCACTTCACGTCCCACTTCTGCATAATCGGTAGTGTGCACCATGTATGTGCGAAGCTCCGTCTCGACCAGGATCTCATAATGCACGCCCTTGAACGTAATGTTCCGTACAGTTCCTCTGATCTTGGCCTGATCCGGTTCCACAATATCCAGATCCTCCGGGCGGAGAACAACCTCAATGGCTTCGTTGTCCTCAAATCCCTTATCTACACATTCAAAACGAAAGCCATCAAACTCCACAAGGAAATCCCTGATCATTGTTCCTTCTATAATATTGGACTCTCCGATAAAACCGGCAACAAAACGGTTCTCCGGCTCATTATAGATATCTGTCGGGCTGCCAATCTGCTGGATCTCACCGTTGTTCATGACTACTACCGTATCAGACATGGAAAGTGCCTCCTCCTGGTCATGAGTAACATAGATAAAGGTGATCCCTACCTCTCTCTGGATCTTTTTCAGCTCGATCTGCATCTGCTTACGGATCTTGGCATCCAGTGCGCCGAGTGGCTCATCCAGCAGAAGAACCTTCGGCTCATTGACAAGAGCTCTGGCAATGGCAACTCGCTGCTGCTGTCCACCGGAAAGAAGTGTAACATCTCTTTTTTCGAAGCCTTCCAGCCCTACCATTTTCAGCATTCTTTTTACCTTCTGCTCAATAACAGATTTATCTACCTTTTTCAGATTCAGGCCGAAACCGATATTGTCCATAACATTGAGATGCGGAAACAATGCATATTTCTGGAATACCGTGTTGATCTCTCTTTTATATGGAGGCAGCTTGGAGATCTCAATTCCGTTAAACAGTACCTCTCCGCCGCTTGGCTCCTCAAAGCCGGCGATGATCCTTAAGGTTGTTGTCTTTCCACAGCCGCTGGGTCCCAGAAGCGTAAGGAATTCGTTTTCGTGAATGTCCAGATTAATGCCCCGGAGCACCTGCTGGTCATCAAAGTTTTTTGTGAGATTTTTTAACTCGATCAGTTTATTGCTCATCTTTTATATTCCCCTTCCCGCGTTTTCCTGCGATCAGATATACTGCCAGTACCAGAAGGATCACTCCCAGCATTATGGTACAAAGTGCATTGATCTCCGGCGTAACGCCTGTTTTCATCTGTGTGTAAACTTTTATCGGCAGCGTGGATACACGTGGCCCGGTTACAAAAATACTGATCACCACATCGTCCATGGACATGGCAAAGGCCAGCAGAGAGCCGGATATAACAGCCGGCATGATCAGCGGCAGGGTAATGTCCCAGAAGGCCCGAAAGGAACCGGCACCAAGATCTCTGGCTGCCTCTTCCAGGGACGGATCCATTCCCACAAGCCTTGCTTTTACCTCCATCAAAATATAGGGCACGCAGAAAACCGTGTGTCCGATCAGAAGTGTCAGCATTCCAAATGGCAGGTTCAGCATATAGAAAAATGCCATCAGTACCATTCCCAGAATGATCTCCGGGATCATCAGAGGCAGAATGGAAATATACTCCATCACCCCTTTTGTTTTCCAGTGGATCCTGGAAAGTCCTACAGCCCCCAGCGTTCCGATCACTGCAGATACCCCACAGCTGGACACCGCCAGGATCAAACTGTTTTTCAATGCCTGGATCAGATCCCTGTCCTGAAACAGTTCCTGATACCATTTCAGGGAAAAACCGGTAAAGCGCACCGGAAGTCTTGCTTCATTAAACGAAAATACCACTACCACACCAATGGGCAGATACATAAGGAAAAACAGGATTCCCAGGTACAGTCCTGAAAGCTTTGAGTTCTTTTTCATCCGATTCCCTCCAGTTCCTTCACATTGGTAAGCTTCCGATATAATACGATCATCAGAGTTGTCAGTATCATCAGTACCACAGCCAGTGCTGCGGCAAAGGGCCAGTTATTGCCTCTTGTCATCTGCTCCTGGATCAGACTTCCCACAAGTACGATCTTGTTTCCGCCCAGGATATCCGCAATAAAAAACAGACCCATAGATGGAATAAAGGTAAGTATCACTCCGGAAAGAAGTCCCGGCAAAGTCAGCTTAAAGGTGACGCTCCAGAAGGCCTTCCATCTGCTGGCTCCAAGGTCTCTGGCAGCTTCCACAAGGGACCAGTCCAGCTTTTCCGCACTGGAATATACGGACAGTGCCATAAACGGCAGCAATACATAGATCATACCGATCACGATCGCAGGATAGCTGTACAGGATTTTTAAGGGCTCCTGGATGATGCCAAGCTTCATCAGCAGATAATTCAGAAGGCCCTTTTTCTGGAGAATGATGATCCAGCCATAAAGACGGATCAGGGAATTCACCCAGAAAGGCAGCATCAGGAAAAGCATGGCCAGCTTCTTTTTGCCCTCGGAAAGCTTTGCCATAAAGTATCCGAAGGGGTAGCCCACCAGACAGATGATCAAAGTGCTGGTGAGCGCAAGGCGGAAGGATCCCGTAAAGGTCTGCAGGTATACAGGCTCCAGGATCTGCTTGTAATTATCCAGAGTAAATTTCCAGTTCACGCCGTAGCCGCCGTCTGCTGTGGAAAAGCTCAGTGCAACTACATACAGAAGAGGCAGAGCAACGAAGATCAGTGTAAAAAGATACAGCGGCAGGATCATCCATACGGAGCCTGCTCTGTGCTTACGCATGGGTACCTCCTGCACAGGGACCTGACTGATCCGGCAATACTTCTTCTGATCTTTCTTCCCGATCTACCAGCACTGCATCTGTAGGAAGAAAACAGCAGCGCACCTTTTCTCCTACACTGACATTTGTATCAATGCCGTAACGGCTTGCCACGATTTCCTGACCTTCCGAAGTTTTCAAAACAACACGGAGCTGGCCGCCGGCGAAGGTTTTTTCAATGACTTCGGCGGTTAAGCCATCGCAGCTGTCATCTGCGTTTTTTTCTGCGGGCTCCTGTACACTCTTTTGTGTGTTTTCTGATGTGCAATTTGGCGTGCTTTGTTGTGCATTTTTTTTATTTTCTTCAAACCGGATATTTTCGCTTCTTACTGCGATGGTAACCTTTTCTCCTTTTTGTGGGAAATATCCTCTGTCAGATGTAGCTGCGGTGTCCATTGATACTTTTACTTTTCCGGCATCAGTTCTTACGGTGATCTGAGCGGAAGTACCGTCAATCTCCTCTTCCGCAATGCTTTCCACAATACCGGTCAGGATATTGGCATTTCCAACAAAGGTTGCCACATAGCTGGTCTTCGGATGATTATAGATCTCATCCGGCGTCCCGATCTGCTCAAAGCGTCCGTGGTTCATCACAGCGATCGTATCAGACATGTTGATGGCTTCTTCCTGATCGTGAGTGATATAGATAAAGGTGATCCCCAGCTTCTTCTGCAGGCGCTTCAGTTCGTGCTGCATGGCACGCCTCAGCTGCAGATCCAGTGCACCAAGGGGTTCGTCCAGAAGAAGTACCTCCGGATTGTTCACAAGTGCTCTGGCTATGGCCACACGCTGGCGCTGACCGCCGGAAAGCTCTGACGGCTTACGCCTCTCAAAGCCCGGAAGCTGGACAAGATCCAGCATTTCTTTGACTCTTCTGCTGATCTCCGCTTTCGATGTTTTTTTCAATTTCAGCCCATATCCAATGTTATCTGCTACATTCATATGGGGAAAAAGTGCATAATTCTGGAACACTGTGTTCACATTGCGCTGATTCGGTTCCAAGGATGTCACATCCTTTCCATCTAGAAAAACCTGGCCGGAATCTGGCTGTTCCAGGCCTGCAATGATCCGCAGTGTGGTGGTTTTTCCACAGCCGGAAGACCCCAGCAGAGTGACAAATTCTCCTTTTTTTGCTGTAAGACAGATGCTTTCCAGGACGTCCTCACCTTCCTGGAAGCTCTTTTTTATGTTTTTCAGTTCTAATGAAATTTCGGACATTTAGTTCTCCTTCTGTTTGCTATGATATCCGCACCCTGCATGGGACTTTCCTGATATAAGATTGCTTATTGTACTCTCGCAGGGGATTCTCCTGATCCAAGATTGCTTATTATACCCCACGTGGGACTTTCCTGATTCAAGATTGCTTATTGTACCCCATGGGATTTCCTGATTCAAGATTGCTTATTGTACCCTCATAGGACTTCTCTGATTCGGTTAACTACTCATTTTCATGAAAATTATCTCGTATATACTGACAATAAGTTTCTTTATTAAATACAGGTTTAAATTCCCGACAGATTTTTTTTGCTTCTTTTGCCTGATCACAAAGAAGACGATACGTAGTCAGTGCCAGAAGCTTGGCCGGTTTGATATATGCCAGTTCTTCATCCATGATCTTAAAATCTGCTCCGTGAAGTTTTCCCGCAAATCCTCCAAATGTAAAATTCAGCACTGGAAACAGATGGGTCAGGTCTCCTACGTCGGTACAGGCGTTGTTAAAATCTGCCGGCTTTGAACATCGGTATGAAGCATCCAGAAGCTTTACGGATTCTTCCATCACTTTATCCGCACCTCTGTGCAGGATCGGCATATATCCCTGAAGCGGTTCTCTTTCGATCGTACCACCGAATGCATAGGCAGCTCCGTCATAGGCACGGTCCATTTTTTCCTGTGTTGCCCGGATCGCATCCAGAGACGCTGCACGGACTTTTGTTTCGATCACCGCTTCGTCCGGAACTGCATTGATCACATCCCCGGCTTTTCGGATCACGTTGTGAAGACGCACATGGTCTTCCTCCCGGAACGTTTCCCGCATCAGTCCCATCATCTGGATGGCACTGGAAGTAATACTTAATGCATTGACACCATCCCATGGATCAATGGCTGCATGTGCGGCTTTTCCTCTTACTGTCACTCGTTCTGCGGAAAATCCATTGCAGGCCGCATTCCCCAGGTAGAAGTCTTCCTCCACCTGCATCATGTGCACATGTGTTGTCATAATAATATCAGAATGGTCAAATTCTCCAAGACGGATCAGCTCGCTTTTTCCGGATGCCGGGAAGCCGATTCCCTCTTTCCGAAGCCGTGCACGTTTATCTGCATCAATGTATTCTTCCGCCGGAACGGCAAAAAAAGATACGGACCCAGACAGAGAGGCTTGAACCTCCTCATTGGTCAGTGCCAATGCTGCGCCGATCATGGCTGCAATCTGTGCGTGGTGTCCGCATGCATGTGCTGTCCCGTTGGCGGGATCAGCCATCGGATGCGACTTACATCCGATGGCGTCAAGTTCTCCGATAATAGTAACGTTCGGTCCGTCCTGTTCCATCCACTCAGCGCGAACCCCTGTGCGTGCAAGTCCTCCATGCACACGAAGTCCCAGGCCACGCAAAAAAGCCGCAACATGTGCGGCTGTTCTCTCCTCATAAAATCCCGGCTCCGGATGGCTCTGGATATCCTTCGCAAAGGCTATGATCTCATCTCTGTGTTCATCTATAGTCTGAATGATCTTTTCTTCAATATGATTCATGTCTTATAACCTCCATTTTCCGCAGGTTAAGCTATATGATATCATAAAACAGTTGATTTGGAAATAGATATTTTCTGGAGATATTTCGCCACTCCGTCGTTTTCATTGGAGCTGATGATCCCGGTTGCCACAACTTTCAGTTCATTCACTGCATTTTCCACTGCATAAGCTTCATCCGCAATTTCAAACATATCAATATCGTTTTTTCCATCACCAAATACAACTAACCTGTCACATGCCAATTTTTGTTTTAACTGCAAAGCCGCCTGCGCTTTGGATGCTTTTTGCGGCATGATCTCCAGCCACTGCTCTCCTGTGTAGATGTCCTTCTGATAAACAACATGATATTTATTTTTATATTTATGATAAAATGGTTCAAGCTTCTCCGGCTTATCAATGCAGGTAATATAAAAAAGATCTCCATACATCAGTTCAGATTCTGTAGTTACAATATTCGTGCGTTTGTCGCCCTTCCGGCTGTTTAAAAATGTCTGCATTCCACTTGTTGCCTTTGCCGCTATATAAGAAAACTTTTCAACATTATCCTGATATGAATATATGATCGGATATATTTCGTGTGCAAAAAGATCCCTCAATACCTCATATATATCCTCTTCAAAATAATTGGCAATGAGAATTTCCTCTGTTATATTATCTTTCACAAATGCCCCATTGTATATAATAAGAGGAAAGTGTGTGTTAAGGCCTTCTGTTACTTTTTTTGCCGTATTTAAGGAACGAGCTGTTGCATAGGAAAATAACATGCCTGAAGAAGTTAAAGCATTGATTGTTTTTATTGTATATGAAGATAAAGTTTCATTTTTTCGTAAAAGAGTTCCGTCGAGATCTGATACATATAGTGTTTTCATAAATAAATCCTTTCGTTTTACTATGGACTGTAGATAGGGAAACTTTTTTCAGTTGACAGGGAAATTGATGATAAAATATTTCTTTATTATAGCACAAAAAAAGTGGCTGTTTAAGCCACTTTTTACGATTGTATATTCAAAACTACATACATGTTCTGTTGATGATCGTTAATCTTTTTTGAATCAATTCTTAACCTGCGTTTCTTGGTCAAGCCCTCACCCGATTAGTAACAGTCAGCTCCATGTGTTACCACACTTCCACCTCTGCCCTATCTACCTCGTCGTCTTCAAGGGGGTTTACTTCATAAGAATGGGATATCTCATCTTGAGGGGGGCTTCACGCTTAGATGCCTTCAGCGTTTATCCCTTCCGGACTTGGCTACCCGGCCATGGCTTTGGCAAGCCAACCGGTCCACCAGCGGTCCGTCCATCCCGGTCCTCTCGTACTAAGGACAGCTCCTCTCAGATATCCTACGCCCACGCCGGATAGGGACCGAACTGTCTCACGACGTTCTGAACCC